>OJBM01000068.1_pt1 | contig 60062 bp, 46 predicted proteins | sample 1591061 | NCBI WGS metagenome assembly OJBM01 (sample SAMN05416872, study PRJEB24817) | seawater metagenome | isolation source: Sea water | place: Canada:Atlantic | collected 2013-11
AGCTCAGCTGGATCACGTTTAACATAGGTACGCTTTTTGCGAGTTTCTACGTTAACAGTACGACCTTTTTCACCAGAACCTACTTTTAAGGTAGATTTCGTTTTACGTTGTAAAGTCATTTTCTTTGGCGTTGCTTCACCGCCGTGCTGACCTGATAGTAATTCAAGTAAGGCTTGTTTTTCTTCTAATGACACGCTGTCATTTGGGCTTTTCTTGAAGCCTGCTTCTGCTAGTTGTTCGATAACACGTTCAACCGGTGCATCGATCTCTGTCGCCAAGCTTTTGACTGTTAATTCTGACATAGTAATAATTCCCCTTGCCGTATACCAATTTTATCTAATGTGAGATCAATCTCTTACACACTTATATTGGTAATACTTATTCTTGCTCGTCGCTAAACCAACAAATGTTACGCGCAGCCATAATAAGCTCGCCTGCATGCTCAGCACTTAATTCTTCGATGCCTTCTAAATCATCGACGCCTTGCTCTGCTAAATCTTCTAAAGTAACAACACCTTTACTTGCCAATACAAATGCAAGATGACGCTCTAAGCCTTCCAGGGCTAATAAATCGTCAGCTGGTTCAACACCATCTAATGATTCTTCAACTTTTAATGCTGATGTAGTTAGTGAGTTTTTAGCGCGTTCACGCAATTCATTCACTAGGTCTTCATCAAACCCTTCAATTTCTAATAATTCATTGACTGGTACGTAAGCGATTTCTTCTAATGAAGTGAAACCTTCGTCAACTAATACCTGAGCGAAATCTGAATCGATATCTAGCTCTTTAGTAAATACGTCAACAATCTTGTTGTCTTCAGCTGAGTGCTTTTCTTTAAGCTCTGCAACCGTCATAACATTTAGATTCCAACCAGTTAACTGGCTTGCTAAACGAATGTTTTGACCATTACGACCAATTGCTTGCGCTAGGTTGTCTTCTTCAACCGCTAAGTCCATTGAGTTTTCGTCTTCATCAACGATTACACTAACAACTTCAGCAGGCGCCATTGCATTAATCACGAACTGTGCAACGTTTTCGTCCCACAATACGATGTCAACACGCTCACCACCAAGTTCACCAGAAACAGCTTGTACACGTGAACCACGCATACCAACACAAGCACCAACAGGATCGATACGCTTGTCGTTACTCTTAACAGCAATTTTTGCACGTGAACCAGGATCACGAGCAGCGCCCATGATATCTAGCATTTGCTCGCCAATTTCTGGCACTTCAATGCGGAATAGCTCAACTAACATGTCAGGATGAGTACGGCTTACACATAATGATGGACCGCGGTTGTCTTCTTTGATGGTGTAAAGTAAACCACGAACGCGATCGCCTGGGCGGAATGATTCGCGCGGTAAACGGTCATCTTTAAAAATAATAGCTTCTGCGTTATTACCTAAATCGATGATTACGCTATCACGTGTGCTCTTCTTAACAACACCAGTCACTAACTCGCCAACTTGATCGCGGTATTCGTCAACAACCATTTCACGCTCAGCTTCACGTACTTTTTGTACGATAACTTGCTTAGCGGTTTGCGTTGTAATACGGTCAAATTCGATTGAATCAATTTGGTCTTCAATGAAATCACCAAGTTGCATGCTCTCATCATCAAACTGTGCAGCTGATAATGTAATTTCTGCTAATGGGTTTTCGATTTCTTCATCAGCAACAACTAACCAACGACGGTAGGTATCAAATTCACCAGTTTTTCGGTCAATATCAACACGAACTTCAATTTCTTTTTCTGCTTTCTTTTTCGTTGCACTGGCTAGTGCAATTTCTAGCGCTTCAAAAATTTTCTCGCGAGGTACGCCTTTTTCGTTAGACACAGCCTCTGCAACTAACAATATCTCTTTGCTCATTTCTGCAGTCCTTCTATTTCTAATTTTTAAAATTGCGGAACGATATTAGCTTTTTTAACATTAGCTAATGCAATCGTATATTCTTGTCCATCAACAGTTAATGTAATCATTTCACCGTCAACACTAACAATTTCACCTTTAAACTTACGACGACCGTCAGTTGGCATTACCGTTTGTAACGATACTGTTTCTCCAACACGTTCACTGTAATGCTTAGCCTTAAATAAAGGACGATCTAAGCCAGGTGAAGATACTTCTAAGTTGTATTCTGTTGTAATTGGGTCTTCAACATCTAATACAGCGCTCGCCTGGTGGCTAACTTCAGCGCATGCATCAACATCGATACCATTTTCGTGATCGATGAATAGCCGTAAAATCGAATGCTTACCCGCACGGATATATTCGATACCAATTAATTCATAACCAGCTGCTTCTACAGCAGGTTCAAGCATTTCTGTTAAGCGATTATCAATAGTAGACAACACTCACTCCTAAATATTTTTCAAAACTCAAAAACAAAAAAAGGGCCTATTGGCCCAGTTTAATAGCAAACAATCAGCTTGCTTGATGTCGTACAGGTAATAAAAAACCCCGTCTAAAAAGCGGGGCTTAACACTGGACCCTGTATATCAAGTTTCCTTGATAGCCAATAACCAACGTGAATCAATGATTGGACTTTATCTTTATGAAGTAATTGTTGTTGTGTTGGTTAATTCGAGCAGCCGCTCAAGAATCTAACCCAATCACTACATAAAGCAGATGGCGGAGATTATACGCCTGACGGATAAAATATCAACCTACAATCCCCGTTCTTTAGTGAGTAATTTCACTAAAGTTTGATTTAGTCGTTGTTATTTAATCTTTATTAAATTTCCTAACTTAGATGAAATCTCACTTAAATGTTGCGACTGAAGCACGGTAGTTTGCGCACCTTCTAAAATAGCGTGACTTTTACCCGTTATTTCATCAATATTTTCACGTAATTGGCCAATGGTTGAAGATTGTTGTGTTGCTGCAGTGGCATTGTCGGAGTTCAATCCGTTAATGGTCTCAACCTGTCCAGTAACATTATCAAGTAGTGTTGACGCACTTTGGGCATTATCAACCGTTAACATTGCCTGCTCACGACTTTCATTCATGACTTCACTCGCTTGTGTTGCGCCAACTTGAAGCCCCTTAACCAAATCATTAATCTCACTCGTTGCCTCCTGAGTACGTTGTGCAAGGGTTCTTACTTCATCAGCGACCACGGCAAATCCGCGTCCGGCTTCACCAGCGCGCGCGGCTTCAATAGCAGCGTTTAACGCTAACAAATTTGTTTGTTCAGCAATGCCGTCAATGGTGCTAATGATACCGCCAATACTATCGCTTTGTGCAGACAATTGGCCAACCACTTCATTGGCTTGTGTGATATTTTCTGCTAATGCATTTATTTGTTGCAACGTTTGTTGCATGTTGGCACCACTGTCATTAATTCCTTGAGCGACTTCACTCGTAATTGATGCCGTATGATTTGCACGTTGAGAAACATCTTCACTGACGCTCATTAAATCAGTGACCGCTTGCGAAATGCCGTCCAAGTTAGCTTGCTGGCTGAAAATGTTCGATTCAGCTTCTTTGGCAATACTCGATGTTGTCGCAGAGTGGTGCTCTACATCGGCGGCTTGATTTCGAACGTCATTGAGTAAGTTCTCAAGAGCATCATGAAGCGTTGCAATGCCACCTGATAACTGATTAATTTCGTACTTTTCACTTTGAGCTTGCCAATTATCTAGCGTTCCTTCTTTTAACGATGACGCTAACGATGTCGTATTACGTGTTAAACGGCTAATTGGGCTTGATACATTTTTATAGAGAAAAAAGTAAATAAATCCACTAACCAATAACAACACGATAAAAGTCGCTAAGCTTAATTTTATCGCTAATGCGTTAGACGCAGCCATTTTTGCTGCAATAGGTGTTACAACGGACAAACCACCAAGCACCTTTGCGTCTGACACAGGGATGCTATGACAATTCGCACAACCAGGGTGCATATTACTCATAAGTGGAACTGCGATTTTATAAAAATCACTGTCTTGGGTGATAATAGGGTTGAGATCGCCACGAGAGAAATTATCGATGGCGTCTCGTTCAAAGGATGTTTTTGTCGCCGTGATATCTTTGCCAAAAGAGGTTAAGTTTAATTTTGACTCATCCGTGAACAAACGAATTTGAGCGACATCATCACCGAATTTATGAGTAACAGCTAAATCAACCGCCTCAATTGTTTTAATCCAATCTTGGTGTATTTCTGCCTTTTTTATGGGATCAGTTTCTGTCGTAAACTCTTGATTAAACCTGACAGTAGACACCATAAACATCTGGGCAGTTCGTTGAATATTTTCATTGCTTAATTGTTCGACGCGAGCGATGGTATCGCTGCGAAAAGTGGTCACTAAGATAAAGGCAAGCCCTACACAAGCGACAACGGCGACGGCCGCAAGACGAGTTAAGATATTAAAATTTAACGTTGACGATTTCGGTGTCATGACGAAATTCCTTTTTCACATTGCTATTATTTAAATTGATATAGATCAATCTTTATTTCTATTTGTTATTAACATATAAGAAGAAGTTATTAATGGCAATAACTCTTGATTTATAAACATAAAAAAACCCGTTACTAAAAAGTAACGGGTTTTATAATTTGGTGCGGATGGGGGGACTTGAACCCCCACGCCCTTTCGAGCACCAGCCCCTCAAGCTGGCGTGTCTACCAATTCCACCACATCCGCAAATATGTGATTATTGAGGTACTGAACCGTTTTCAGATGCAGGATTTTCTTCAGCAACTGGCGGTTTAGCAGTCTCTACTTGCTCAGTAGCAAGATTTTCAAATTCGTCTGTTTTATTAGAACGTTCAGCAGTCAATGTGCCTAAAAATAAGCTGATGATGAAGAATAACGTTGCTAATACACCAGTACTACGAGTTAAGAAGCTACCCGCGCCTGATGAACCGAAAACTGAGCCTGATGCACCACTGCCAAATGATGCGCCCATATCGGCACCTTTACCTTGTTGAATCAATACTAAACCAATGATTGCTAAGGCAACAATTAAATAAATTACAATAAGTACTTCGTACATTACAAGCTACTCTGTGCGTTCTGGCAAATTGTCATAAACTTGTCGCTAACTAAGCTGGCACCGCCAACTAATGCGCCGTTTATGTCGTTTTGCTTAAATAGTTCAGCAGCGTTTTTTTCATTGACGCTACCGCCATACAATATTCTTACTCCTTGAGCGACTTCTGCATCATATTTCGCTAAATGATTGCGAATAAAATGATGAACAGCTTGCGCCTGCTCAGGGGTTGCGCTTTTACCAGTGCCAATTGCCCATACTGGTTCATAAGCAATTACACCATTTTTAAAAGATTCAATACCCATTAGATTTACAACGGCATCAATATCTGTAGCGATAACATCAAATGTTTTATCGTCTTCGCGTTCTTGATCTGTTTCACCAGAACATAAAATTGGCGTTATATTGTTATCTAATGCCATTTTATATTTTTCAGCGACTAATTCTGGTGTTTCTCCAAAAATAGCACGTCGTTCTGAGTGTCCAACAATCACAAATGTCGCACTAACTTCATTAAGCATGTCTACTGAAACTTCTCCAGTAAAAGCACCTGATGCTTGTTCGCTAACATTTTGAGCACCAACATTAATAACGCTATTGTTATTAATAACTTGCTGCGAAAGACTTTCAATGTATACACTTGGTGGACAAATTAAAACGTCAATGCCATCTATTGCTTGCGAATTAAATACTTGGGTAAATTCACTAATCAGTGATTTGTTCCCGTTCATTTTCCAGTTGCCAGCAATTAGCGGTGTTAATTGACTCATTCTTGTCCCCTTTAAAAGCGGAGGAGATAGTAACGATTCTTTCACGGCGTTACAAGTATCAAGGCTAAAAAACTTAACTTTTACAGTTGTTCGCTTTTTTTTTAACCCAAACGCCGTGATTAGTCGTTGTTTAATTTAATAAATTAGGCGCAAACGCGCTTAACAACATCACTAATGTCATTTGCGTGTTGTAACACGTCATTTTCAACAACACCTTCAACCATTACGCGAATAAGAGGCTCTGTTCCAGACTTTCTTAACAATACGCGTCCCTGATCGCCAAGTGCAGTTTCCGCACTCTCAACAGCCGCTAACACATCGTTATTTTCCAGAGGATTTTCATCACCGCCGAAGCGCACGTTAATTAATATTTGCGGCAGTAATTTCATGCCATTACGCAATGCTTTAACAGATAGACCTGATTGAATCACCGCTTGCAATACTAACAGTGCTGCAACAACACCATCACCTGTAGTGTTGTGATCGAGTGAAATAATGTGACCCGAGTTTTCGCCACCAATTTTCCAGTCGTTTGCCGCTAACCCTTCAAGAACATGACGGTCACCCACATCGGCACGAACAAATGGTACACCTAGATCGCGTAGCGCAAGCTCTAACCCAAGGTTGCTCATTTTAGTACCGACAACACCGCCACCTAATTCGCCACGTTTTAGCGCTTCACGCACAATAATAAATAACGTTTCATCACCATCTAATGCGCTACCATCGCCGTCGACCATCATTAATCGGTCGCCGTCACCATCTAAAGCGATACCCATATCCGCTTTATGTTCAACAACAGCTTTTTGCAAATTACCGAGATCCGTTGCGCCATAACCGTCATTAATATTTAACCCATCTGGTTTACAGCCAATTGGTACGACTTCAGCGCCCAGCTCACTAAACACAGCTGGCGCTATGTGATAGGTTGCACCGTGGGCACAATCGACCACTAATTTAAGTCCCGCTAACGATAGGTTATTTGGAAAGTTACTTTTACAAAACTCAATATATCGACCTGCAGCATCATTGATACGACTTGCTTTTCCGAGAAACTCAGATTCAACACATCCCATTCCTTTGTCAATTTCAGCTTCAATGGCCAGTTCAAGGTCATCATCTAACTTAGTCCCATTAGCTGAGAAAAACTTAATGCCGTTATCGTAATATGGATTATGTGAAGCACTGATTACAATGCCAGCCTCTGCACGGAAGGTTCGAGTAAGATAAGCAACTGCTGGCGTAGGCATAGGCCCTACGAGTGCCACATTAATACCTGCGGCTGATAAGCCTGCTTCCAATGCCGATTCAAGCATGTATCCTGAAATACGGGTATCTTTACCAATAATAACTTTTTTAGTGCCTACTTGTGAGAAAACACGGCCAGCCGCATAACCCAGTCTCATTGCGAATTCCGGGGTAATTTTACCTTCCCCTACTTTACCGCGGATACCGTCGGTACCAAAATATTTACGTTGTGACATAGTCTTCCTTATCTGTTTTCTTAGTTGGTGGCGTTGGCCACTGTATTCATGATTTTGAGCATATCAGCCGTTTCTTTTACATCATGAACACGTAAAATGTGCGCCCCTTGTTGAGCGCATAATAACGCACCCGTAAGACTTGATGCCAGTCGTTCATCAACTTTTAAGCTTAAAAGATGATCAAACATACTTTTTCGCGACAATCCAGCAAGTATGGGCAGTTTAAAATCTAAAAATTGATTAAATTGATTAATTAAGCGAAAGTTATGGGCCATTGTTTTCCCAAAGCCAAAACCAGGGTCAAGGATGATATTCTCTCGTTTAATGCCAGCTTTTATACACTGCGTTATTCGTTCGCTTAAAAAACAAGCCACTTCATCGATGACGTCACTGTATTGAGGATTATCTTGCATGTCTTGTGGTTGACCTTGCATATGCATAATACATACAGGGACGCCCGCTTGCGCAGCAACGTCAAGTGCTCCGTCTTCCGTTAATGCGCGAACATCATTGATTAGGTCCGCGCCAGCTTCGACTGCTTGTTTCATTACTTGTGGTTTACTGGTATCGATAGATATCCATACATCAGACTCTCTACGTATAGCCTCTATGATTGGAATGACACGGGCAATTTCTTGCTCTTCACTTACGTGAGCAGCTCCAGGCCTTGTTGATTCACCGCCAATATCGATAATAGTAGCGCCATCTCTAATCATGGCCTTTGCTTGTTCTAACGCAGCATCAATATGATTAAATCGACCGCCGTCAGAGAATGAGTCAGGTGTGACATTTAAAATCCCCATCACTTGTGGAGAAGTCAAATTAAGGGTCTTATTTCGATTACTAATTTTCATGCGATTACTCAGACTGGCATTATTAAATTCTAGTCATAAAAAAAGCCCCAACTGGGGCTTTACAAACTGCCGTCAATTAAGACGGCGTATCCGTAGATGGATTGCTTGAATCAACTGATGGCTCTTCATCTTTTTTCGAATCCGATTTGTCACCAGTACTACCTGTTGGCGTATTGCCCGATGAATCATTGTTAGACCAATCAGCAGGTTCACGAACGCTAACACGATCCATTAAGTCATCAATTTGGCCCGCATCGATAGTTTCATATTTCATTAATGCATCTTTCATCGAATGCAAAATATCCATATTGTCGCGCAATATTTGCTCAGCACGCTCATAATTACGATTAATCAAATCTCTCACTTCAACATCAATATCGATCGCTGTTTGATCAGAGATTTGTGTCGGACGTTGCGAGTAAGGATCATGATTTTCATCAATGTATAATAATGGTCCCATCTTTTCAGAAAGTCCCCATTGCGTCACCATTTTACGGGCGATAGCAGATGCACGTTCAATATCGTTTGATGCACCAGTAGACACTTTGTCGCTACCGTAAATAATTTCTTCAGCAATACGGCCACCGTACAATGATGAAATATTACTTTCTAAATGCTGCTTCGATTGACTAAATCTATCTTGCTCAGGTAAGTACATCGTCACACCGAGTGCTCTGCCACGTGGAATGATGCTTACTTTATAAACAGGATCATGATCTGGCACACAGCGACCAACAATCGCATGGCCAGCTTCATGATAAGCCGTCATTTCTTTCTCAGCTTCATCCATCACCATTGAGCGGCGTTCTGCGCCCATTAGAATCTTGTCTTTCGCTTTTTCAAACTCTTCCATATTGACAACACGCTTAACTCCGCGGGCTGCGAATAATGCTGCTTCATTCACTAAGTTAGCTAAATCTGCACCTGAAAACCCAGGTGTACCACGAGCAATAACACTCGCTTTTACGTCATCACCTAATGGCACTTTACGCATATGAACATTTAGAATTTGTTCGCGACCACGAATATCCGGTAAACCTACCGTTACTTGGCGGTCAAAACGACCTGGACGTAATAATGCATCATCTAATACATCAGGACGGTTAGTTGCAGCAATAACGATAATACCTTCATTACCTTCAAAACCATCCATTTCAACCAACATTTGGTTTAATGTTTGTTCGCGCTCATCGTTACCACCGCCCATACCCGCGCCACGTTTACGACCTACCGCATCGATTTCATCGATAAAAATAATACACGGCGCAGATTTCTTCGCTTGTTCAAACATGTCTCGAACACGCGATGCACCAACACCAACAAACATTTCAACAAAATCAGAACCCGAGATTGTAAAGAATGGAACTTTTGCTTCACCTGCAATCGCTTTCGCTAACAATGTTTTACCAGTACCTGGAGGACCAACTAATAGAACACCTGTTGGAATACGGCCACCTAACTTTTGGAATTTAGTTGGCTCACGTAAGTAATCAACAAGTTCAGTCACTTCTTCTTTAGCTTCGTCACAACCTGCGACGTCACTAAATGTTGTGTTTACTTGATCTTCGCCCATTAATTTAGCTTTTGACTTACCAAACGACATGGCGCCTTTGCCACCACCGCCGCCTTGCATTTGACGCATGAAGAAAATCCATACACCAATCAGTAAGATCATTGGGAACCAAGAAATGAAAATAGACGTCAACATGCTCGATTCTTCAGGTGCTTTTGCTTGAACAGCAACGCCTTTTGACATCATTTGATTAAGTATATCTTTATCATATAGAGGAACAACGGTGGTAAATTGAGTGCCATCACGACGTTTACCCGTGATGATTTTGTTGTTTTGGTCTACCGTTACATCAGCTATATTGCCACGGTCTACTTCTTTAACAAATGCCGAATACTCCAGCTTGTTTGTACTGCTGCTATCTGGACTAAAGCCATTGAAAACAGACATTAAAACTACAGCAATCACTAGCCACAGTATTAGATTTTTAGCCATATCACTCAATGTAATGACCCCTTAAAAATAATTAAAAAAATGAGAACTGGTAACAGGTTACTATACTTTATAACCTGTCGCTACTATATAGACTTCGCGAGAACGATCTCGTGATGAATCTGGTTTACGGGTACGTACGACCTTAAACATAGACCGTATTTCCTTGAGATAGTTTTCATATCCCTCACCCATAAATACTTTTACGGCAAATGCGCCATTTGGCGCAAGCACTTCACGGCACATATCTAGCGCTAATTCCACGAGGTACATTGAACTTGGTTGGTCAATCGCGGCGTTACCACTAAAGTTAGGAGCCATATCAGAAAGCACTACATCAACTTTTTCGTCACCAACACGGCTTAACAATGCCTCAAGTACTTTCTCTTCGCGAAAGTCCCCTTGTAAAAATGCGACGCCAGGTAGTGCATCCATTGGTAAAATATCACAAGCAATCACTTGCCCTTTGTCACCAACTTGTTTTGCCGCATATTGAGACCAACCACCTGGTGCAGCACCTAAATCTACAACAGTCATACGGGGTTTCATCAATTTGTCTTTATTTTGAATTTCTTCAAGTTTAAATACGGCGCGTGAACGTAACCCTAATTTCTGAGCTTTTTGTACATAATGATCATTGAAATGTTCTTCCATCCAACGATTACTACTCTTGGTACGGGTTTTCTTTTCGTGCATTGATTTTAAATTCTCTTATTAAGTCTTATTGGGACTTAGGTAATAGTATTATGAAGTTTATGGGGGTAAAATATGCCTTTTCAACCCTAATATAGTGAAATTTATACTAATGAATTTAACCAACAAGCAAAAACAACACCTCAAGGGCTTAGCCCATTCATTAAAACCTGTTGTACAGCTCGGTGCAAACGGTTTAACTGAAGGTGTTTTAGCTGAAATTGATAACGCACTTGCGCATCATGAGCTAATTAAAGTTAAAGTTGCTACCAGTGATCGCGAAATGAAAAAACTGATTATTGAAGCAATTGTTCGTGAGACTGAGTCTGTTAAGGTTCAAACTATTGGCCATGTATTGGTTATTTATAAGCAAAGCGACGAACCAAGCATTAGCTTACTACGTTAGATTTGCTAAATTGAGGTGACTACATGTCGCCTCAGTCAACCAATAAATTTGGATACAGCGACTGATAAGTCGATAAAATATCACCGAGTGGCAAATCAGGCCATTCTCCCCTAAAGTTTAGATATTCCATATGTTTATCCCCTGCTTTATTAAAAGGCAGAAAGATTGAATCATCAACTCCATTAAACTCTGCTGCAATAATGCCAAATTTCGTACATAAACGTTCATTAAATGCTGGCGTCGCTTTGACCCATTGACCTTTTAGATAGATCATCGCATAGCTGTGCCAATAAAAAATATCACTGCCCATTTTTTCGCGAAGTTTTGGTGTCGTAATATGATTTTTAACATCGGCATAACCTAAAACGGCAGGTACACCTATAGCGCGACAACAAGCAGCATAGACGACTGCTTTATTGACGCACCATCCACGACGCGACGCAATACAATTACTAGCACTCAGTCCTTGTTGTGTTAGGTCGATGTGATGTGGGTTGTACGAAATCTTATCTCGCACCGCATAATATAAATTAATCGCTTGTTCGAATAATGTCCCCTCACCACGGTGAGTTTTGATAAATCGACAAACATCAGGGTGTTCGAAATTTAAAAATGAAGTAGATGAAAGATAAAGCTGGGGGGAATTTAAATCTATTGTTTTCATAACACAATGGAATTTGGCATTTCAGTCGTTCTGAAATGCCATTTTCATTAAACGTAATCGACTTGAGTAATTTCAAATTCTTTTAGACCACCAGGGGTCTCAACTTGAACTTCATCATCTAATGATTTACCAATAAAAGCACGTGCAATTGGTGAACTGACTGAAATACGATTATTTTTGATATCCGCTTCATCTTCGCCAACGATATGATAAGTCACTTCATCGTCTGTATTTAGATCAAGTGCAGTCACTGTTGAACCAAAAATCACGCGCCCTGTATTTGGCATTTTAGTAACATCGATAACTTGAGCGTTTGATAATTTACCTTCAATCTCTTGAATGCGCCCCTCACAGAAACCTTGTTCTTCACGCGCAGCGTGATATTCGGCATTTTCTTTTAAATCGCCGTGTTCACGTGCTTCAGCAATATCATTAACGATGCGTGGACGTAATACTGTTTTCAAATGTTCTAATTCTTCGCGAAGCGCAACAGCGCCGCGCTCTGTCATTGGTACTAAACTCATAATGTCTCTTTACAATAGCTTGGCCATCATAATTCGATGACACTTAATAATTAGCGCTATTCTAGAGGAGCAAAAACACAAAGGCAACCATCAAAGGTTGCCTTTAGTTTAATTGCTAATATCCCCAAGCGAGTTGGGTGTATTACTTACTGACTAATTAGTTCGTCAGTTTTCGCAGCCATAATAAAATCATTTTTATGTAAGCCACCAATTGAATGACTCCACCAAGTAACCGTCACTTTGCCCCATTCAGTTAAAATGCCAGGGTGGTGAAACTCTTCTTCGGCAAGTGCGCCCAACTCATTGGTAAATGCCAGTGCAAGCTTGAAGTTTTTAAATTTAAAAACACGCTCTAATTGCATAACACCATCGACGACAATTGGTGTCCAATCAGGGATCATTTTGACTAATTGCGCTAGCTCTTCATCAGATACTTTAGGTGCGTCTGCTTGGCACGCTTCACATTGTGATTCACTTAATTTCATCGTTTTACCTTCTTTTAATTAGTGCTAATTTTCAGTGATTACCTAAGCAGTACTTTTCTTAGGTTCAAATTTTGGTGGTAACAAGCCCAGTTTCATTGCGTCTTTAACAATGCCCATTAAATCAAGCTTGGTTAAATCAGTTAAATGGGTTAAATCATCAATCACAAAATATTGTGGCTGCATAATATCAATTCGGTATGGGGTTCTAAAGACCGTCAATGGGTCTAATGCCGTAATCTCAGCCGTTTTATGATAAGCATAGTTAGTTTCACCAGGTGATGACAAGATCCCGCCACCAATAATGCGTAAACCATCATGACTACGCACTAGACCAAACTCAACAGTAAACCAATACAGACGTGCCAAGTAGATTCGCTCTTCTTTTGTCGCTGCTAGGCCTAGCTTTCCGTAATGTTGAGTGAAGTTTGCAAAATGTTCATTGGTTAACATCGCACAATGCCCAAATATTTCATGAAAAATATCGGGCTCTTGAAGGTAATCTAACTCTTCTTGCGTACGGATAAATGTGGCAACAGGGAATTTTTTTTCGGACAATAAGCGAAAAAACTGCTCGAATCCAATAAGCGCAGGAACAGGTTCAGTAGACCATCCGGTTGCTTGTTGAAGAACTTCGTCTATTTCACTGAGTTGTGGAACGCGATCAAGCGGCAGATCAAGAAGTTTTAATCCATTCAGAAACTCTTGACATGCGGTTTCTTCAATCCAGTCTAATTGGCGTGTAATTAACTGACCCCATATATCATTTTCTTGAGCAGTATAATCAATCGAGCCATCGTCATTAGGCAGCTTTGCTTTATATTTTGTTGTTTTAGCCACTGTGACAACCTTTGTTTATTCAATAGGGAGATTAAATAAATCATAAAGTTGTAAAGACAGTCCAATTATTCACACCAAAACATCACTGTAAAGTTGTAATGACATCAATACAGTGGCAGATAGGCACAAAAATAAAGCCAGTGCTAATTGCACTGGCTTATATTGCTTATTTTGATTCAGGGTCTGCATTGACAATATTACTGATAAAGTAATAAGCCATATAAGCTGCAATACCAAATAATATAACTAAACCGATAATTGATCCCACGGCAGCATCATTATTCATAATAAATTCGAACCAATCCATAATCACTCTCCTGAAGTTTTATAATTGGTTATATTTTATTGAATTACACACAACAAAAGCTGATTAAGATCAATATTAGTATTTGCTAATTTCTTGTTTGAATCATTGCATGATCTAGATCATTTATTAGATCTTCTACTTGCTCGAGTCCAATAGAAATACGTAATAAATTATCTGAAATACCCGCTTCAACTCTTGCTTCAGGAGAATATGATGAGTGTGTCATCGACGCAGGGTGCTGAATTAATGATTCTGCATCTCCCAAACTCACCGCGATTTTAAACAAAGAAAGTGAATCAGCAAACGCTTTTGCGTGCTCTAAATTGCCGTCTAATTCAAATGCAATCACGCCCCCAGCACCCTTCATTTGCTTGCCAAGAAAACGATGTCCAGCATGCGAGGCTAAGCCTGGGTAATAAACCTTTTTAACGCCGGATTGCGATTCAAGCCATTGGGCGACTTGCTCAGCGTTTTCACAATGACGCTCCATTCTCACCGCAAGGGTCTTTAAACCTCGTATGATCAGCCACGCATCAAATGGCGACATGGTGCCGCCAATATCTTTAAGCGTTGTATGTTTAATTTGCGCAATGTGTTCATTGCTTCCACAAATCACACCGGCGACAACATCGCCATGACCATTGAGATACTTAGTGGCACTGTGTAAAACAATATCAATGTCGAAATCTTTTGGGCGTTGTAAATAAGGCGTTAAAAATGTGTTGTCCACAACCGACACAATGTCATGTTGCTTAGCAAAGCGACCAACGAACTCAAGATCATACACCGCTAAATTGGGATTAACGGGCGTTTCCAAGAAAACAACTTTCGTATTGTTTCTACGAGCTGCTTCTATTGCATCATGGTCAGCCATGTCAACAAAAGTCACCTCAATACCATAACGTGGAAATTGTTCGTTCAGCAATGCAAACGTACACCCATAAACAGCATTAGATGCAATAAGGTGATCGCCACAAGAAAGCATGGCTAATAAGACACCAGAAACTGCAGCCATTCCCGTTGAAGTTGCAGCGGCGGCTTCCATATTTTCCAGCACCGCCATCCGCTCTTCAAGTTGTGTCACCGTTGGGTTAGCCAATCGCGTGTATATGTACCCATCCTCTTCGCCGGCAAAACGGCGTCCACCTTGATCACAGTTGTCAAAGGCAAAGGTCGATGTTTGGTAAAGTGGCGTTGATAGTGCGCCATGCTCAGTATCAGGATTATCTCCGGCATGCACCAATTGGGTATTGAAATGTAACGATTTTTTCATCAAGAATACTCTTCTTTTAATTGTTATTATTTGCAATAACTTAGTTATTCTTAGGATAAAGCACAATCATTCAGCGATATTCAACATATCAAATTGATGTAACCTTTTATTTACATCACCTTCAGATTAGCTAAATCAAATCTGACATGGCTGTCATAGACAGGACATATTTTTAACAACGAGGGAAAGAACAAGCTATCTCAAAGACCATTTATCTTTAACACGTGCAGCACGAACATATTTTACCAAGCGCTAAACGTCAAAAAGCCCATCACTTTCGTGACGGGCTCTTTGATTGCTTTTCTAATCTGGAGAGAAAGTGGTTGCTTATCGCTTAGCCAATTTCTCTTTGATACGTGCAGCACGACCTGATAGCTCGCGTAAGTAGTAAAGTTTCGCTTGACGTACAAGACCGCGACGCTTAACTTCGATGCTATCAACTAATGGGCTGTGAGTTTGGAAAACACGCTCAACACCTTCACCGTTAGAGATCTTACGAACTGTGAATGCTGAATGTAGACCACGGTTACGAACGGCTAGTACAACACCTTCGTATGCTTGAAGACGAGTACGCTCGCCTTCTACTACGCGAACCTGAACAACAACTGTGTCGCCAGGTGCAAAGCTTGGAAGATCAGTTTTTAACTGTGCATCTTCGATAGCTTGAATAATTGGATTTTTCATATCTTTCTCATTCCTAGAATAAACTGTACTCTTCTAACCTTTGTTGGATTCAACAAAGTTTGCAAGGATATTCTCTTGCTGGTCAGTCAGAGCTAGGTTTTTGATTAAATCGGGTCGACGGATGAACGTTCGAATTAACGATTGCTCAGCGCGCCAACGCTTAATGTTTTCATGATTACCACTTAGTAATACTGAAGGTACTGACTCACCGTCTAAACATTCAGGTCTGGTGTAATGTGGGCAATCTAATAAACCTTCACTAAACGAATCTTGTTCAGCAGAGGCCATTTTACCTAATACACCAGGAACTAACCTTGATACCGCATCAATGAGCGTCATCGCTGGCAGTTCACCACCACTTAATACGTAGTCGCCAATAGACCATTCTTCGTCAACAAGTGACTGAATAATCCGTTCATCTATTCCTTCGTAACGTCCGCAAATAAGAATTAACTTCTCATTAGTACTTAGTTCTTCTACGCCAGGTTGGTCTAAACGACGTCCCTGAGGTGATAAATAGATAACTTTAGCATCGCCACCCGCAGCAGCTTTCGCTGCCAAAATAGCGTCGCGCAATGGTTGAACCATCATTAACATCCCCGGACCACCGCCATAAGGACGATCATCAACGGTGCGATGTTTATCATGGGTGAAATCTCGAGGATTCCAACATTGCACTTGTATTAAGCCGTTTTTAACAGCTCGACCTGAAACTCCTTGCTCGGTAATGGCTTTAAACATGTCAGGAAATAACGTAATAACGCCTATCCACATATTATTGTCCCACCAAGTTAGAAGTCAGGTTCCCAGTCCACTTCAATTAAACGATTTTCGCGGTCAATATTCTTAACTACGTCACCGTCTACTAAAGGGATTAATCTTTCTTTTTTACCGAAACCGTCGCGAGCATTTGCTTTTACTTGCAACACGTCGTTAGAACCAGTTTCCATTAGCGCATCTACATGCCCAAAATGGTAACCTTTAGTGTTCTTAACTTCCATGCCGATAAGCTCACGCCAATAAAAGTCATCATCGCCAAGTTCTTCTAGCTGCTCTTCTTTTACCAAAATTTCACTTCCAGTTAAACGCGTTGCGTCATCACGGTCGTCAATATCGGTAAAGCGTGCTACAACACCTTTGCCATGTGTGCGCCATTGCGCTACTTCTACTGTTGTTACTTTACCGCCTGCAGATAACTGCCACGGCGAGTAATTAAAAATGTTCTCTGGTGTTTCAGTATAGGTAGTAATTTTCACCCAACCTTTAATACCATAGGGTGCGCCTACGCAACCTAGTAATACATTGTCGGTTTGATTACTCACTAGTTACCCTTAAGCCGCTTTTTGAGCGTCTTTAATTAATTTTGCTACACGGTCTGAAGCTTGAGCGCCTTGGCCAACCCAGTGTGCAATACGGTCAAGATCAAGACGTAAAGTCTCTTCTTGGCCACGTGCTAATGGGTTAAAGAAACCAACTTTCTCAATGTAACGACCGTCACGAGCGCAACGGCTGTCAGCTACTACTACCTGGTAGAAAGGACGCTTCTTAGCGCCACCACGTGTCAAACGAATGGTTACCATAGGTAAATATTCCTCTAAAGTGTTTGAAATTAAGTCTTATAAAAGTTGACCTAACTTCAAAGTGTTAATCTGAATGTTTTCTCAACCTCACTTCAATAGCGCAACGCATAAGCGTTTCGCTCAAAAATAAGGCTAAATAGAATGCACCCCAGATTAGAAAGCCCGCAAATTATACGCGAATAGTGTTTGAGCGCAAGTCATGTTGATCACATATTCTCTGTCGCAGGCATAAAAAAGCCGCTTGATTCAGCGGCTTAATTTAATGAGTAGGTATTTTTAACATGTTATCTTGGAGGCATACCGCCAAAACCACCGCCACCCATACCTGGCGGCATCATGCCTTTCATACCGCGCATCATTTTTTGCATGCCGCCTTTACCCGACATCTTTTTCATCATTTTTTGCATTTGCGTAAATTGTTTCAACAACTTATTTACGTCTTGGATTTGTGTACCTGAGCCCGCTGCAATGCGGCGCTTACGCGAACCTTTAATAATTTCAGGTTTGGCGCGCTCGCCTGGGGTCATTGATGAAATAATGGCTTCCATTTGGTCAGTCATTTTATCATTCATTTGATTTTTAACGGCGTCAGGCACATTACCCATGCCAGGTAATTTATCCATCATGCCCATCATGCCACCCATGTTTTTCATTTGAGCAAGCTGGTCACGGAAGTCTTCAAGATCAAAGCCTTTACCTTTCTTGATTTTCTTTTCAAGTTTTTTTGCTTTATCAACATCGACTTTTTGTTGAATATCTTCGATCAGTGATAAAACATCACCCATGCCAAGAATTCGAGACGCTACGCGATCGGGATGGAAAGGCTCTAACGCATCAGTTTTTTCACCAACACCTAAGAATTTGATTGGTTTACCCGTGATATGACGGATAGATAGCGCTGCACCACCTCGTGCATCACCATCAGTTTTCGTTAAAATAACACCTGTTAATGGCAGTGCATCATTAAATGCTTTTGCTGTATTCGCAGCATCTTGACCTGTCATAGCATCAACAACAAATAACGTTTCTACTGGGGTAATAGCGTTATGCAGTTCGATGATTTCATCCATCATCTCGCCGTCTACGTGCAAACGACCCGCGGTATCAACGATCACAACATCGATAAATTTCTTTTTCGCATGAGCAATAGCGGCGTTAGCAATATCAATAGGCTTTTGCGAAATATCAGATGGGAAGAATTCAACTTCAACTTCATCAGCTAATGTTTCAAGCTGTTTAATCGCCGCTGGACGGTATACGTCAGCACTTACAACTAATACTGATTTTTTCTCACGTTCACGCAAGAACTTAGATAATTTTGCAACCGATGTTGTTTTACCAGCACCTTGTAAACCCGCCATCATAATGATTGCAGGAGGTTGCGCCGCTAGGTTTAATACTTCATTAACCTCACCCATTGCTGATTCAAGTTCAGCTTGAACGATCTTAACAAATACTTGACCAGGACTAAGGCTTTTAGTTACTTCAGTACCAACTGCACGTTCTTTCACTTTTTTAATGAATTCGCGAACAACAGGTAGTGCAACGTCAGCTTCTAATAATGCCATGCGCACTTCGCGCAGTGTTTCTTTAATATTGTCTTCTGTTAAACGGCCACGACCACTGATATTTTTCAGTGTGGCGGAAAGACGATCGGTGAGGTTCTCAAACATAAGAAAATAAACCAACTAAAATTGAGTTTTAAAAAATTGCCGCCATTATAGCCTGCACTAACAACAAACAGCTAGTACTTGCCAAATATTCATGTAATTGAATGGCAAAGCGCAGAAAAATCATGCGCTATTTAAATAATACGGTCTTTTTACCATTCATATCACCACGAAGAAAGGTCGTGTTAGATTGAGTAAAATCTATTAATAATACCTCCCCCTTCTCCCCATTTTTTATCGAGGTATCTATTGCTATCACGCGATCATCAAAACGTGTTTCAACGGTTTCCATCGATGTATGTCCAACGACAATTCTAGTAGCATCAAGTGCATTTAATACCTTCACAACGGACTCTTTCGTCAATGTTGGGTCAAGAAAATAACCTCGATACCAAATTGGGCCTGTACGCCCGAATAGCGTTTTATGGGGTGTTTGCGCTTTAAGGTCAGCACGCGATGTACCAATTGACGTTCGCATTACGTGATTTACTTGCTCAAGTGGCATCTTCAGGTCAATAAAATCCTGATGAACTCCGCCGTGTAAAAACACATGCTTATTAATGTTAATAACGGTAGATTTACTACGTAACCAACGTCCTAATACGGTTGTTTCATCAAATAGTGTTGTTAGATCGATATTCATTTGATTTAGCGTATGTTTATATTTGGGATGAATATAACGATCATCACCTCTAAGCACCATATATTCATGGTTACCCAATAGATAATGGACTTTGCCACCAGCGGACTTCGCCTGTTGCTCTAATTCATAAACTAACCAGAGCGCTTGAGTGACTGTTTCTCCGCGATCAAAAATATCTCCTGTAATTACCAGATGTCCATTTGAAAAAATCCAGTTCATATCATCGTCAATAACACCATTTTTGTTAAGAAGCTGCTTGAATATGTCAAATTGACCGTGAATGTCACTAATAGCTGCAATTTTACTAACACTCTTAAATGTATCGCTTTTGTTAATTACAAATCGTTGATTTGAAGATATTGGTCCTTGATAAGGATGCTTAACATGCGCACCGTTGACAATGTTATGCTCAATCAATGGATAAGGTGATTTCTTATTTTTGGCGTTAATTAGATATGGACCGTCGTTATATTGAGATGTGTCATCGGATTTACTAGTCAATTGATTAGCAGATACATCTTCTAAAGTACCAATAATAAGGAGGGAGAATACAACAATTAATTGCCAATTAAACTTATACATTTTCCAATAACCGATTAATTTTTTTGTTAGATTAACAGTGTGTTGTGAAAATACATATGAGTTTAAATAGATTAATTGAAACGAGTTATGTCACCGACTACTGTGCAGTATCGATTGTATAACCATCAAGGTATTTATTTTCTAACTTTTTAGTGGTCCCGTTCTCATTTAATGCCGCAATCGCCTCATTGATTTCTTCAACAAAGTTTGTACCAAATTTTGATTTTTTAGCGACAAGAAAACTAACTGGCGTATCAAACGATAGTGCTCTATTAATCACTAGATCTTGTCGTCCATTTTTTTGAAAGAAAAACTCAGCTGTTGCAAGGTGTAAATAACCACCATCTACCTTCCCATTCATGATATTCCGAAATAACCCACGGGCATTTTGAACTCTAATGAGTTGTCTTTTAAAGCGTGGTTTTTTGAGTAATTCAACCATTTCGTCACTGCGATGATCATAGCGAACGTAAGCGACTATAAAACCATCTAATAACATTTCTTTTAAAGACATGCCTTGAAATTGTACTTTCTTTTCAGATTTCCAATAAAATCCAATAGGATCACTTCTAAAGCCGTCACTGGTGAAATAATCTGAAAAACCAGGATTTTCAATACCACCCATCAATAAATCGAATCGTCCAGCCATTGCCTCACCATGTTGACGTCCCCAAGGTAGTTTTTTAACCTCAGAATCGCAATTTAGATGTTTGGCTACCGCTTGAATAAACGTTACATCGTAGCCATCAGCTTTTTTCGTTTTTCCTAAAAATTGATAAGGCGGGCGATCAGACCAACCCGTCACCAATTTACAGGACAGTGTATTTTTTGATTGTACGGGAAAGCTTGCCGTTACAATAATGAATAATAAAGAAAGAAATAGTTTGATTTTTCACCTCCATATGGCAATTGTAAATTGTCGTATTATCCAAGCATCTTAGGAGTATAACTTAGCACTTTTGCATTCGCATGACTGTTATTGTTACGGTGAAAACGCAGACAAATAAGAACAAACAGCACGATTATGTATTTGATAAGAATATTCAGCCAGATAAAACCAACACTCACCAACGTTACAAAATTTGCTTAGTCGTTTCAACTAAAACAATGCACTGGTTTGATGATTAATCATAATTCCATTCAATTGCGATAAAGAATTTTCATCAAAATACCAGACTCTATGTGATGACAAAGGCTGTTTTTAACAACCAGCCCTTGTCATTCATTATTGGTGGTTATTGGGTAAGCTGCTGGATTTTCTCTCTTGAAAATCGTTTAAACAAAACAGGAAGTACGAATAAGGTTAGTAGCGTGGCTGTCATTAACCCACCGACAATAACACTGGCAAGTGGGCGTTGAATCTCAGCGCCAACGCCACTAGACATCAGCATTGGGATAAGCCCTAATGCTGATGTAATTGCAGTCATCAAAACAGGCCTTAGACGAGAAGTGGCACCGTCAAATACAGCATCATCTGTAGATAAGCCCTCTTTGATTCGTTGGTTAATACTTTCCACCATAACAACCCCATTAAGGACTGCGACACCAAACAATGTGATAAAGCCAACTGAGCTTGGCACTGACAAGTATTGTTCACTCAAGTAAAGTGAAAACACACCGCCAATGACAGCAAGTGGAACATTCACCAAAATTAATAGCGCTTGGCCAACACTGCCAAATGCAAAATAAAGTAACAGTGCAATCAATCCTAAGGAAATCGGTAATACAATTGACAAACGCTGCTGTGCTCGCTGTTGATTTTCAAACTGCCCGCCAATTGCCACTGAATACCCAGCAGGTAAATCAACGTTATCATTGATGGCTTGGCGAATATCCGCTACCACACTACCCATGTCTCTATCTTGCACATTGGCTTGAATAACGACACGGCGTTGAACGTCATCGCGACGAACTTGCGGCGGCCCAGACTCATATGAGATGTCGGCGACATCGCCTAACCGAACCCACGCACCAGATGGCGATTGCAAGCGTAGCTCGCTAATAACATCCTTGTCCTTGCGGTGCGTTTGCTCAAGGCGAACGTAAATATCATAACGTTCATTCCCGTTGATAATTTGTCCTGCACTCACGCCGCCAATACCATCTCTCACCACATTCATGACATCACCAACAGACAATCCAAAACGTGATAATTGACCGCGCTTAGGCGCAATCACAAGTTGAGCTTCACCTGCAATTTGTTCAAGCGCAACATCACGCGCCCCAGCCACTGTTTTTATGGCAGATTCAATCTCTTGACCTTTTGCCGCTAACACTCCCAAGTCAGGACCAAACAACTTAATGGCTAGCTGGGCTTTAACGCCAGATAATAATTCGTCGACGCGCGTAGCGATAGGTTGTGAGAAGTTAAGTAACAAGCCTGGAAATTCTTCTAATGATTCTTCCATTAGCCCTTGAAGTGCTTTGCGGTTTGTCGCACTAGTCCACTGTGAAACTGGTTTTAACCCGATATAGATTTCAATGTTATTAACCGGTTCAGGATCGCCACCAAGTTCAGCACGGCCAATACGACTGAGCGTATATTCGACTTCAGGAAACGCCATCAATTTTTCTTCAAGAATTGGCGCAACAGTGAGCGATGTTTCAAGGCTTGATGAAGGAGCGAGCGTTGCACGTAAGTTAATAGTGCCCTCTTCTAGCTCTGGCACAAATTCAGTACCAATCTGTGGTAAAAGAGCCGCTGCACCAACAAGCAATAACAAGCTGCTAACGACCACAGTCTTGGTGTGTTTCATCGCTACTTTAAGTGTGCGACTATAGAGCTTATTCAATGGTTTTAGCACAAAACTTTCACGTTCAACGACTCCCGAATTAAAGAGATAAGTTGCGATTGCTGGCACCACAATTAATGCTACAAAAATAGCACACACTACTGCAAGAATGATGCTAATCGCCATTGGCTGGAATAGCTTGGCCTCTACGCCTTCAAAACTAAATAGCGGCATAAAGACCACCAAAATAATCGATGCAGCGAAAAAGACAGGACGAGCGACTTCCCTACCGGCTTGTTTAATGTGATCAGATGTATTGTTTTCAACGCTATTTTGTCGATTGAGGTGTTTAAACATATTCTCAACCATCACTACGGACCCGTCTACTAACATACCAATGGCAACGGCAATCCCCCCCAATGACATTAGGTTGGCTGATAATCCAAAGTACGACATAACCATTAAGGTGATGGCAATTGAGATGGGAATAGAAACCAAAACTAATATTGTCGCGCGAAGATTCATTAAGAATAAAGCAAGTACAATGGAGATAAAAATAAACGCCAGTGCTAGTGATTGAGCAACCGTTGTTACCGCTTTGGTAATTAAGTCAGATTGATCGTAAAAAGCCTCAAAACGAACGCCTTTAGGCAACGCTTGGTTGATTAATGGAATACGCGCGTTAATTCCATCAATGGTCGCCTTGGTATTGGCGCCCATTCGCTTTAACACGATACCTGAAACCACTTCCCCCAATTGCTCAAGTTCACCATTGGCTCCGCGGCGTGTCATCGTAACCGCGCCTTGACGGATTTCACTACCCAGCGATACATTTGCAATATCTTTTACTGTCACAACAGTGCCGTCAATCGTTTTAACAGGCACTTGCGCGATATCTTTTAACCCTTCATCCCCCCCTCGATACCAACCAGTTCCGCGAATGACTAACTGCTCTTGGCCGCGGTTCATGTACCAACCACCAACATTCGCGTTGTTATCATCAAGCGCTTTAACCACGTCTTCTTGGGTGATTTGATAAGCCAATAATTTACTTGGCTCAATATTGACTTGATATTGCCTAACACTACCACCAAATGACAACACGTTGGTGACACCATCAACCGGCATAACCAATAATTTAACCACCCAATCATTTAGACTGCGCAATGCCATTGCGTCGTAGCCCGCGTCTTTATCGCTAATCAATAAATATTGGAAAACTTGGCCCAAACCAGATGTGTTTGGCCCCATTTCAGGTGTACCTACACCAGCAGGTATAAGCTCTTTCGCTGCCTGTAATCGTTCAAACACCAATTGACGCGCAAAATAAATATCTACACCTTCTTTGAACACGACAGTAACACCAGATAATCCAGTTTTAGATATCGACCGAACTTGTTCTACATCGGGTAATGCATACATTACCGCTTCAATAGGGTAAGTAATCAACTGTTCGACTTCTTCAGCGGCAAGCCCCGGTGCTTCAGTATTAACCGCCACTTGAACATTTGTCACATCAGGAAAAGCGTCTAAGTTTAAACGGGGAATAATCAATACAGCGGCGCATAACGTTGCCACTAATCCAAGCACAACTATTAGTCGATTATTAACCGACCAATCTATCATTTTATTAAACATCAAATCGCCCCTTAGTGGTTATGCGGATCAAATCCGCCTTTTGCGATTTGTGATGCAACGAAAAACGCACCTTGCATAACGATGCGACTATTTGGCGCTAATCCAGATATTTGCCTTAGGTCACCTAAGGATTGAACAACGTCCACTTCAACCGTCTCAAACTCACCAGGATGATCTTCAACATAAACTACCCAATCACCGTCAGCGCTTCGTGTTAACGCGGACTCAGGTACTGCCATCACTGGTGTGTTGGTATCAAACAAAAAGTTAACGTCGACAAACATCCCTGGATGCAACCGATCATTTTGATTGCTGACTTCTAAACGAATAATACGGGTGCGTGTAATAGGATCAATAGTGTGAGCTTCTTGAATGACGGTAGCTTCAAAGCGTTCATTTCCTAATGTTAGATTTGCCTTAGTGCCTTTAGGTAACAACAATTGCTTGTTAGGTGAAATACGGGCTTCGACCCATAACTTGTCTTCTTGCGCTATTTTCATGATGGCATCACCCGCTGCAACGCGTTGACCTTGTGCGAAATCATCATTAATGACAGCGCCATCCGTTTGGGCAATAAGAGTATATTCACCGAGGTTGGAATCATTACTTTTCACTACACTATCAATCGCGTTTTTAGTCAATCCGTAAGCTTTTAGCCGACTAAAGGCTGCAATATAATCAGTTTGCGCAGACAGTAATTTACTTTCACTAACGGTTCCCTTTCCTAATCGTTTAGCACGTAACCATTCGCTATACGCCACACGATAAGTCGCCTGAGCCTGAGCAACTGATTCACTAAATAATGTAACTAATGGTTCACCGGCATGAATATGTTGACCGAGCATCACGTGACGTTTAAGCACCACCGATTCAGTTCTTGCGGACAAAATATAGCTGGTGTAACCATTTGCTTTAATTTCACCTGGCGCATAAACATAGCGCTGATAAATTTGTGGCGTCAGTGAGACAACACTGATATTAGCGAGTTTCATTTGCTCAGGTGTAAGTTTGATGCCTGTTTCATGGTCATTTTTAGCTAATTGCGGATCATGCGCTGATTCACTCTCACTATGAGCATGTGTTGTGAACTCAACAGCAGATCTTTGGGGCGTTTCATGCGCACTATGATCATGTTCTTTTTCGATTTCTGGTAATTGATTTGTCTTGGCATTTATCTGAACGCTCATAAACGCACTAAAAAACAGCGCCATAAGCGCTGACTTTTGAATGATTTCTTTCATTGATTTACTCTTAATTTTAAAACAAGTAGCAATCTTTATTAACAATATAAAGCCAGTAGATTACGCGACGACAATATGGCTATATTATTGAAAATAAAAATAATTAAATGATGCAAAAAATTAAGCGATGGGAGGTCTGTGCTCTGGAGAAATAGTGGCAGAGTCTGCCGAAAAGTTACTAATTAACTGTTTTTCGCTTTTAAAAACGAGCTCTGAATTATCATCAGTATCCAACACAGCAATACTTGATGGAGTATGGCAATGACAACAGTGATGACAATCTAAAGAAGCATTATTTTCTAATGAAACAGCTAATTCCTGATGAGAATCATGTTGGATATTACTGTTATGGCTAACATTCATTTGATGCGGAGCATGAGTATCAAACACGACAGCTATTGTTTGACAGGCAAACAATGCAATGAACGTGAATAATAAAAACCGACTCAACAAAATAACTAATCCAAATTTAACGATAGCGACATTTAATCATAAAAACAAAAAAGGGAACAGTAAAAACTGTTCCCTTGACCTAACTTTACAAAGAGAGTTGTTATAATCATCAATGACTTAGTGATGTTATAACGTAAAGTTAGTTAGGTTTATGGTGTCGCTGTTAGGCGAAGTGTCATACCTGATGAATTTGAGTATCCGTAAATATCAATATTCCAAACACCAGCACCTGGCGCATCAATTGTACAAACTTCATTATTGTCTGCACCATTTGAACGACAGTTGTAGCTAACAGTAGTCGATTCGCGGCCGTTAGTTACATACAAATCAGCATCGCCTGAACCACCAGAAATAGTTACTGTCATTTTCGAGTAACCTGCTGGCATTGAACGCGTGTAACGAGCCCATTGACGACGACTTACTGAAACATTACTCACTGATTCATTAATTGGCTGCAATGCTGGCGTTGTGCTACCTGCATCATAGTTTCCTGTTAACGATAGATTGTTGAATGCAGAGTAAGCACTAACCAATACGTAGTATGTACCGGCACCGCCAGTCATATCACATGACTCATTGCTGCTCGAAGACTCAGACTTACAATCGTAAGTTGTTGTTGTCGGAACAACACCACGTGATACATAAAGATCAGCATCGCCATTAGAACCAGCAATAGAGAAGTTTATGTTACTTGCACCACTTGGTACGTCCATTTTGTAAACAATCGTATTTTTACTTGATGCAGAAAGACCAGTAGCTGGTGACCCTTTAACGAGTGTCTTAATTTCAGATGGCTCAGCAGGACACGAACCAACACCAACAGCACACCATGTTTTTTCAACAGCCGTTTTAGCATCGCTACCGTATAAATCTTGTGCAGCCTGCGCTGTACCGATACGTGCTTGTGCAAAGTTTGTCGAAGCGTTGAAGTAAGTGGTTAACGCGCGGTAGAAAATCTTTTGTGATTTATCTAAACCAAGCTTAGGCACGACAACTGTTGATTTGTTTTGTGGATGTGTACCACCATCAACTAACAGCGCGTAAGCCAGATTCGCAATACCAGAGTTTAAATGAACACCACCGTTATCACCTGATCCTGTGTAGCGATCAGCATAATAATCACGAGACTGATTATCACGAGTCGGATCGTCCATATAGCGCATTGCATCACCAGCGATATTTGGCGTGTATGCTTCTTTAGCTAGCTTCCAGCTAGGTTGTGTACTACCACGATGCCATGCATCAGCAGAAACCCCCATAATGTCAGCCATCGCTTCATTCAATGCACCAGATTCATTGCGATAAATCAGACCAGCAGTAAACTGCACAACACCGTGTGTTAATTCGTGACCAATAATGTCAAGCGATTGAGTTAAATCACCAAATTGGCTACCGTCACCATCACCGTAGAACATTTGGTTTTTATACCATGTTGCATTGTTCCAGTTATGATTAGCATGGACACTAGATACCATTGTCATATCATTATTGTTAATGCCATTACGGTTATGAATTGTTTTAAAGTAATCATAAACTGTTGAAGCACCATCATGTGCACGTTGAGCAGATGCGTCACCACAGCTTTGGTTTGTTGTACACAACAAAGTACCTGATGTGTTAGTACGCTCAGGATCTTGGTTTTCCATGTCGTAAGTGCGTAATGATTTTACGTGGAAAACTTGCGGATGACGGGTTAACTCACGACCATTTTTAACGTTATAAAATACTGAATCATGTTCAAAACCATTATCAGAGTTGTATTTAACTTCAACTTTCCACGCTAATTTTGTCTTACCACGTTCAGGCAAATAAACGTATGCCAGTTCTGGCTCACCAGCAATTTCACCTAATTGAGCAGCACGTTTCAATGCTTTCTTAAGACCACGCGGTTTAACCTTTTTAGCGGCCTTAGCGTTTAATGATTTAACATTCGACTCTTCAGAAATCATTGTTAAATCATCTGAATCGTTTTGAGTCGCTAAGTTACCACTAACGGCATAAATAGTACTCTCATCATTTTCATTCGTTAACGTGACACCTGAAAAACCATTCTCTGCGTGAATAGTCATCGTAGCGCCATAAACAGGCAAGTTGTTTAATTGTTGAGTCAATTGTGTATGAGTTTTACCCAACGCATCTTTCCAATGACGTCGTACAGTAAATTCCTCATTACCTTGCGCTTGATATGACGTTTGCTGAGCAATAAAACGCTTTAACGCTTTCTTGGCCGTCTTCTTGTCTACCTTACCAAAGTTACCCTGTGCAAATTGCACAATACCCGTTTCACTATCAGTGATTATAGTTGTGTCTGCCCAAGCCATTGATGACGTTGCAGCAAGCAATGCACCAGCGATGGCAGTTCTAACTAAAAGTTTATCTTTATTCATTTTATGTCCTTTAAAAGATATTAAGTTTTGTTTGTCGCTATAATTTTTATTTACAGTGGCGACGCGGACAAACTATCACCAAAAATTAACAAAACAAACCTTTATGTAACAAAGTGTTACTTTTGTTGCAGTTTTTAACAACCGTTATAACCAATTGATATTAAATATAATATTTACCAACATAATTCCGAAACTTGATAATCTTCGTCAATTAATATTATGAAAACCTCGCAACACCCAATACTTAAGTACCATTAATATATAATTATGGTTATAAAGAACCATACATTAATTACAATTAATTATATTTCAGCAAGTTACGAACAACCCAGTACTTAAACTGTATACTTAATACAAAATAAGGTTCTAGGTAATAAAAGCCACAATCAGTCACGCTTTAACGAGAACAACTCTCATTGAATGATAAAATTAAAAAAAGATAAATTTTTTTACTGATTTGAAAAATAACGAGAATTAGTTTAGGTGAAATTGCTAAGGGGGAAAATTAATGCATCATTCACAGCAAGTTAGCTGTAAATTAACGCATTATTGATTTAATTCAATTAAGTAAAGGGACTATTTAGATAGCGTAACAATAGTAACTTCTGGTGCTTTTTCACTAAACTCCATGTAACTGACCTTAGCTAACATGCTTTTGCTTGCAGCGTTACTTTGATTTGATGTCACTAACACATTCACCAACTTACGGATCTCACACCCTGAAAACCCACAAAAACTACCTAATGGCATTTGATGATACGTAACAGTATTTGAAGCTGACTTGCTCGCTTCCTTTAAAAAAGCAGCAACCTTAGCATCTTGCTTAACTGCCATCATTGCCTGCGTATCTTGTTTGGTAACTTGCTTTGTGTCTTTACTACTTTGAGCTGTGCATGACACGCTGACTAAAATTAATAAACATAAAGTAATGTATTTCAAATGAGCTCCTGTTTTCTGTCTAACGAATTTTGTTAATGAATATCTTTCACAGACATTCACTTCAATTTCTGAAATTACCATTAACTTCAATAGATTACAATCTAGGCCATGGCAACTCTTGCGGTTTCGTCATATCTCTTAGCCAAGCTTCAACACCATTAAGTGTCCACGGCGGCTGCGCCGTATACGCAAAAGCTTGCCCGTTGAGTTCGAATTGTAATTGCCATGCATGTAAAAACCCAACATCACCTTGATGTTGCGGATAATATCGAGGATCTCCAAGAATAGGCGCGCCAATGCTCTTCATAGCGACACGTAGTTGATGGGTTTTTCCGGTATGAGGCTTGAGCACAAAACCTCGAATACCAGCTGTGACAGAAAAGCTAAAGAATTGAGTCACAGCAGGATTATCGTTACTCTTTAGCAGCAAATAGCTGCCATTGCGCCCTTTTTTCATATCACCTTTGATTAAACCTTGTTTCTTTTTTGGCTTCTTATCTGAAATAGCGAGATAAAATTTACTAATTGTTCGAGACTCAAAAAGCTCACCAAATTGAGCAGCGATCTGAGATGACTTAGCCATGATTAACAAGCCACTGGTCATCTTATCTAAACGGTGCACAGGATAAAGCGCAATATTGCCAAGCGTTTGAGAGACTTTAGCCACGATACCTAAACCACTGTCACTGCAATGAAAATCTACGTTGTTATGTTTATTAATTACCAAAAAATCATCATTATTCTCAATGATGTCAAAATCACTATGCATCTATATATTTGCCTTTAAATCTATTACAACTAAGAAAAATCATTCGTGTGCGTCTTATTTAAAACATTCTACATAATTTAAGTTGCGTCATGATGCAATTCAAATTAATCTATATTGATAATCATTATCATTTGCAATAAAAAATAAGACAGCACTGTAAACTCATTATGAATCAATCAACAGCTAATACATTAATTCCGGCTATGCGCAGCATACAATATAAACGATTTTTTATTCCGCTTTGCTTAATCAGTCTATTGATGTCAGATGTTTTACGACCAATCATTATTCAATCGCTAAGCGACGCGTTTTTACAAGTTACCGTGTTTGTCGCCGCAACCCTAGGTATTTACTACTTCTTACTCGATAAATTCCCCCAGCTTGATCTCAGCTATGTCAGAGAAAAATCGCCCCACTTAGAAGTCCCAATCGCCGCTATTTTAGGTGCTCTGCCCGGCTGCGGTGGCGCCATTATTGTTGTTACGCAGTTCACTAAAAAACAAGCAAGTTTTGGCAGCGTCGTTGCCGTCTTAACCGCGACGATGGGAGACGCCGCTTTTTTGTTACTCGCCACTCGCCCACTCGAAGGCGCTATTATACTGATTATGGGGATTATTGTAGGCATAGTTTCAGGAATTATTGTCAATGCGATACATCCCGCCGATTATTTACAGCCATTAAACGTAAAAGAGAATAACGTTCACCAACCCTATTCATCACCCAACGCCCAACGTCTAAACAGAACCTTTTGGCGTATTTGGATGCTACCAAGCCTGTGTATTGGCATTTTACTCGCCTTCCAATATGACTTTGACGAGCTTACTGTTCAACTAAGCGAATATATTGCCTATTTCGGAGCAATAGGCGCACTGTTCGTCGTCTTTAGTTGGGCACTGTCATCAAAAGGGGAAAATTACCAGCAATTTGCTGCAGAGGATGCACCTAATATTCCTTATTCTAAATTTAATAAAATCATGCAAGACACACACTTTGTCACCACTTGGGTAGTGGTTGCCTTTGTATTATATGAAGTGATCATGACAGTATTTGCAATAGATTTAGGTGCCTGGTTCATTAACTACGGATTTTTAGCACCGCTAATTGGCTTGCTCATTGGTTTATTACCCGGCTGCGGCCCACAAATCTTAGTTACTACCTTATACATTAACGGCATAGTCCCGTTTAGCGCATTAGCCGCCAACGCTATTTCAAACGATGGCGATGCCCTCTTCCCAGCAATTGCACTAGCCCCCAAAGCCGCCGTGGTAGCGACATTGTATTCTGCAATTCCGGCGTTGGTTGTTGGGTATGGGATTTATTGGTTTTATTAGTATTTTTATTATTTTTCACTATTGAAAATGCAAACACATTTTCAATTTAAGAAGTGTAACTTCTGGCGAATCACCCGCATAAAATCGATATGTACCACCAGTCATAGCGTTCAATCGTTCAATATAATGCTCTAAAAGCGAATCTTCCTTTTGAGAGTAGATCCATTGGTAGAGTTTAGGAATTTCATACCTCAACTCTTTCTCTATATTTGAGCGTTTCGTGGTAACACTTTGGACCAAATCAACTAAATTCATATCCTGTAAATTATTGGTAATTTCACTTAATAACTTACGTTTTACAACTTTGAATTCTCGTTCTTTTTCAGCTAACTCGGGTATTTCAGTTTTTGCTCCAAAAATCATTTTCAAATTTTGGATTTCGGAATTGTAATAGTCATTATTCAACCGAAATTTCGACTCTTGAGAAAGTATTTCCAACTGCTCCATAACATCACTTGACTGTACAATTTTTACTTTCTTTTTCTCGTTACAGAACTGTTGATATTGTCGATTAATTTCGATAATTAAATCATTCAAATATGAATATCTTGACTGCAAGAAATTGAATAGCTCCACAAAGTTAATTCCAAAAGATCTATCTTTGGCATCAACAAGGTTACTGTAGAGAATGACCTGAAGATCATGATCGGTATTAAAGCTATCATGAGGCCAACTAGCAAACAATCGTTCTCCATTTCCCCCATCTAAATTCATAGGATGGGCACCAAACATCGCTCTAATCTCTTTAAAATGCATATCATCATCGGCATAGTCAGATTTTAGAAAATGCCTCTTTTCGCCTTTAAAAGGACTAGTTCTACCTTGCTGATTAAAAAATATTGAAAACAACGAAGTGATAGATTCATTCACGATATCAATAGAACTAATTAGTGAATAAGTCTGCATAACTCGAACATCAATGTCTGACGAAAACTGAGGTGCTTCTTGAATGGCACGAATGGCTACTGATATCCAATCCATACAACTACAAATTGGATTCCACTGGTTTTTCACATTCTTTTCCTTATATACATGAAAAACGAAATTACTATTGCCATTTACAACGTCTCTAAACGTAGAAATCAATTCATCATCTATCTCAGAGTCAATGTGTTTGTATATCTTCTTCATTTCTTAAAACTCCATTTCTAATTACAAAAAATCCAGCTTAGTTGCCTAAGCTGGATTTTTATTAACAAGCGAATCTAGTTAGAAAACTAAATCTTAGCGTGAAGCTCTTGAACAGATGTTACCGTTGAGCGGTCATCAGCTAGGATTGAATCACAAGTCGCTAGTGCAGCGTTCATTGTTGTAGTGTAGCTAACCTTGTAACGCAGTGCACCCGCACGTAGTTTACGTGAATCGGTGATGGCTTGACGGCCTTCCGTGGTATTTACGATGTACTCGTATTCACCGTTGGTAATGCGGTCAAGAATGTGCGGGCGACCTTCGCTTACCTTGTTTACCAAGCGTGGGTTGATACCTGCTTCACCAAGCACTACTGCAGTACCGTGTGTTGCATCTAGCTCGTAACCTAAATCTAGTAGTTTTTGAGCCAGCTGTGCTACGCGACCTTTATCACTTTCACGTACAGAGATTAACGCACGGCCTTTTCTCGGTACATTTGATTGTGCACCGAGCTGCGCTTTAGCATAAGCTTCGGCGAATGTTTCACCAACACCCATTACTTCACCAGTTGAGCGCATTTCAGGGCCTAAGATTGGGTCAGCACCGTGGAACTTGTTAAACGGCAATACCACTTCTTTAACACTGTAGTATGGCGGCACAACTTCAGTAGTGAAACCTAGCTCTTTCAGTGATTTACCAGCCATTACTTTAGCTGCAATCTTCGCTAGTGGTACACCAGTCGCTTTTGATACAAATGGAATAGTACGCGCTGCGCGAGGGTTGACTTCAATCATGTAGATCTCGTCATCTTTAACGGCAAATTGCGTATTCATTAGACCAATTACACCAAGCTCTAGTGCCAGTTTACGTACCATTTCACGTAGTCTGTCTTGAACATCTTGTGACAACGTATACGGCGGTAATGAACAACCAGAGTCACCTGAGTGAACACCTGCTTCTTCGATGTGTTCCATGATGCCGCCAACAACTACGTCAACACCGTCACATACTGCATCAACATCAACTTCGGTTGCGTTATCTAGGAAACGATCAAGAAGGATTGGTGAATCGTTTGATACGCTAACCGCGGCGCTCATGTAACGACGTAAGTCTTGCTCGTCGTATACGATTTCCATTGCGCGGCCACCAAGAACGTATGATGGACGTACAACTAGCGGGAAGCCAATGTTGGCAGATTCTGCAATGGCTTCTTCTGTGCTACTTACCGTTTGATTCGTTGGCTGTTTGATGCCTAAACGCTCAATCATTTGTTGGAAGCGTTCACGGTCTTCAGCGCGGTCAATCGCGTCAGGAGATGTACCAATGATTGGTACGCCAGCGGCTTCTAACGCACGTGCTAGTTTAAGTGGTGTTTGACCACCGTATTGAACAATAACGCCTTTTGGTTTTTCAATACGAACGATTTCGATAACATCTTCAAAAGTTACTGATTCGAAGTATAATCGGTCTGATGTGTCATAGTCGGTAGAAACGGTTTCAGGGTTACAGTTGACCATGATGGTTTCATACCCTTCTTCACGCATCGCCATCGCGGCGTGAACACAACAGTAATCAAATTCGATACCTTGACCGATACGGTTTGGACCGCCACCGATAATCATGATTTTTTCTTTGTCTGTAACGTTTGACTCACACTCTTCATCGTAACAAGAATACATGTAAGCCGTGTCAGATGAGAATTCTGCCGCACAAGTATCAACGCGCTTGTATACTGGGTGAATGTCATGACGGTCACGAATTTTACGTACTTCAGACTCAGCAACACCTAACACATCAGCAAGACGTGAATCGGCAAAACCTTTACGTTTTAGCGCACGTAGATAGTCTGGCGTTAGGTTTGCCATACCGCCATCAGCAACGGCGTATTCTTCGTTAACGATGTCTTGAATTTGGACCAAGAACCAGCGATCAACACGGGTGATGTTGAAGACTTCTTCTAGGCTCATGCCAAAGCGGAATGCATCAGCAATGTACCAGATACGGTCGCTCCCAGCATTGGTTAACTCGTGCTTGATTTTGCTCATTGCCTCGCTGTCATCAGCGTCAACAATTGGGTCAAAACCACTAACACCAACTTCTAAGCCACGCAGTGCTTTTTGCATTGATTCTTGTTGGTTACGGCCAATAGCCATAACTTCACCAACAGATTTCATTTGCGTTGTTAGACGATCTTCTGAACCAGCGAATTTTTCAAAGTTAAAACGTGGAATTTTCGTTACAACGTAATCAATTGAAGGTTCAAATGATGCTGGGGTTGCGCCGCCAGTGATATCATTTGATAACTCATCTAGCGTGTAACCTACCGCTAACTTGGCAGCGATTTTGGCAATTGGGAAACCTGTTGCTTTTGACGCTAGTGCAGATGAACGTGATACACGTGGGTTCATTTCGATGATAACCATACGGCCAGTATTTGGACATTGACCAAACTGTACGTTTGAACCACCTGTCTCAACACCGATTTCACGTAATACCGCCATCGATGCATTACGCATGATTTGGTATTCTTTATCAGTTAGCGTTTGCGCTGGTGCAACAGTGATAGAGTCACCAGTGTGAATACCCATTGGATCAAAGTTTTCGATGGTACAAACGATAATACAGTTATCGTTTTTATCACGCACCACTTCCATTTCGTATTCTTTCCAACCGATTAACGACTCATCAATTAATAATTCGTTAGTTGGTGATAAATCTAAACCGCGGGTACAAATTTCAACGAACTCTTCGATGTTGTATGCGATACCGCCGCCAGTTCCACCCATAGTAAACGACGGACGAATGATACAAGGGAAGCCAACTTTCTGTTGAACAGCGTGCGCTTCTTCCATCGTGTGAGCAATACCCGCTTCAGGCGTCGCTAAGCCGATTTTTTTCATTGCAACGTCAAAACGGCTGCGATCTTCAGCTTTATCAATGGCATCGGCTGTCGCGCCAATCATCTCTACATTGTATTTGGCTAAAACACCTTTGCTTTCTAGCTCTAGTGCACAGTTTAATGCTGTTTGGCCACCCATGGTTGGTAACACGGCACATGGGCGTTCTTTTTCAATTATTTTTTCAACAACTTCCCAGTGAATTGGCTCGATGTAAGTTGCATCAGCCATCTCTGGGTCAGTCATAATCGTTGCAGGGTTAGAGTTAACTAGGATAACTCGATAACCTTCTTCACGCAGTGCTTTACAAGCTTGTGCGCCAGAGTAATCAAATTCACAAGCCTGACCAATAACAATTGGACCAGCGCCTAAGATAAGAATACTTTTTAAATCGGTACGTTTTGCCATAATTTTAAATCCTGTCTATATCTGTTAAGCGATGATTACTTTGCGGCTTTATGAGCTTCAATCAATTCAATGAAATGATCGAACAGCGGCGCTGCATCATGTGGACCTGGGCTAGCTTCGGGATGCCCTTGGAAGCTAAACGCTGGCTTATCAGTAAGATGAATACCTTGTAGCGAGCCATCAAATAATGATTTGTGAGTCGCTTTAACATTGTTTGGTAATGTCGCTTCGTCGGCAGCAAAACCGTGGTTTTGGGCTGTGATCATTACACGACCAGACTCAAGCTCTTGCACCGGATGGTTAGCACCGTGATGACCAAACTTCATTTTCACGGTTTGAGCACCACTAGCTAGTGCAAGTAATTGATGACCTAAACAAATACCAAACTGTGGAATGTCTGTCTCTAAGAACGCTTTAATGGCGTCGATGGCGTAGGTACATGGCTCAGGATCACCAGGACCATTCGATAAGAAGATACCATCAGGGTTCATCGCAAGTACTTCACTTGCAGGCGTCTGCGCAGGAACAACGGTTAAGCGACAACCGCGGTCAACTAACATACGCATAATGTTGTCTTTAATACCAAAATCATAAGCAACAACGTGATGTGGCAACTCTTCGCTTGGCGTATCTGATGGTAAACCACCCACTAATGACCAAGTTTTCTTAGCGAATGAATATGATTCTTTGGTGGTTACTTCTTTGGCTAAATCCATGCCTTTTAACCCAGCAAAACTATTTGCTAACTCTTGTGCTTTCGCTTCATCGATGTCACCCGCCATGATACAACCTGCTTGCGCACCTTTTTCTCGTAGCACACGAGTCAATCGACGCGTATCGATGTTCGCAATACCAACGATACCATTGTCAGACAAATAGTCTGTTAATGATTTTTCGTTGCGGAAGCTACTAGTAAGCAAAGGAAGGTCACGAATGATTAAGCCACAAGCATGGATCTGATCAGATTCTTCGTCTTGTGAATTAGTGCCGGTATTGCCAATATGAGGATAAGTTAGAGTAACGATTTGTCGAGCGTAAGAAGGGTCAGTTAAAATTTCTTGATAACCAGTCATTGACGTATTAAAAACTACTTCACCGACTGAATGTCCTACTGCACCAATTGATGTTCCACGGAATAGTGAACCATCTTCAAGTACTAATAAGGCGGATTTACTCAAAACAACCTCCAAAAGATAATAAAAACATTCACATAGATGAATGTCTGTTTTTTTAGTTAAAAACGTTAGGCGCATTACTACCCAACCAAATTCGGCGTAGTATAGCTTAGCGCTCTATACCTGTCTACCCTAAAACACATAAACACCTAACACAACGAACATTAAACACCAAACACTCAAAACCCTTAAACTACAACGACAAACAACAGGAACACTTGTATAACAAAACATTTAAACAAAAAAAAACCACCTTAAATAACAATTAGATAAAACAACTACCAATAAAAATAGACACTAGTGACAACTTTACCCAGCCAAACGAAATAACTCGTTTTTTACATAAAAACATGCGTATTCAATGAGTAAAATTAAATCAACGCCTGTAAATTTGATTACATTGTTAATAAATACACAGCATTTTTCATTTTTAACTCAGAAAAAGACACATAAACAACCAAAAAACGCAGACAACATGCAATATACACCCAAAACACCCACAACTATCAAAATAATTACAATAAAAGATTAAAAACAGCAACTTAAAAACCAACATAAATACATTACCAGCAAAAAGAATGGTAAAAACAAGACGTATAACATATAAGTTTTATTTTGGACAAGCGATTGATTCAGACTCTAACAATTTCTTTGTTATTAATGTGGTGATACATAATGTTACATATTCCACTAATAATTTGGGATTAATTTTTATTAAAGATCTAATATAAACTACTGTTATTTCAGAGAAATATAGAACTGCCTAATTTATGTCATAAAATTACCTCTTTAGTGCCATTGATTTTAACTTGGCATATGTTATTACTAGGTAACAATTGATTACATTCTCCAGAAAGTTAAGAGAACTAAAAATGTCAATTGCCGAAAAGATACTTTTTGGTCATTTAACGCTAATTCAAAATGTAGAAAATCACACCAAAGAAAATTTGGTGAAAGTAAGGAAAAACTAATGATTGTCTCAAAAAACACTGTTAAAAATGTTGCACTAAGTTTAGTTACCGTTGCTGTATTAACAGCATGTCATTCAGGCAAAAAAGCACGTACGGCACCGCCGACACCAGCTCCAACTCCGGCGCCAACTCCGGCGCCAACGCCTACCGAATTGGGAATAAAGGTTGCTGACGGTTACCTAAAAGGCGCTTTCGTTTATTTAGATGTGAATGAAAACTCAGTGCACGACACTGACGAACCATCAGGTACAACTGGAGCGGGTGGTGTAGTGACACTTAATACGACCGGTATCGAAAATCCAGACACTTATCCTATTATCGCTATTGCGAAAAAAGCTTCAACGACTGATGAAGATACAGATGCTCTAGTTGCAAAAGACTTCTCAATGAGTACACCTGCCGGTAATACCGTTGTTAATCCGATCACGACATTAATTCAAACGAAAATTGCTGAAGCAAAAGCTGCTGGTGGAACGCTTTCACTTGCTGACGCTGTAGCAGCAGTCGCACAAGACTTAGGATTGGGTGACGTTACTTCTGAACAGTTACTAGGTGATTATCTAGATGGCAAATCAGGCAACGACTTTAAAGAAAAGATTCACGCGATTGCACGTAGCATCGTTCAATTACTTCCAGCTGAAGCTGCAGATTTAGCAAAAGAGCTGAAAGATGCAGATGGCACTTTAGGCGAGATTGCTAAAGCAATTACTGATGCTATTGCGGCAGGTGGTGATCCAGACAAAATCACGGTTGTAGTTGGTGACGGTGGTAAAGTTGAAACCAAAATTCCAGAAGTTGAAGATGCTAAAGAGTTCGTTGCTGACGTTCGTGATTGGGGCACAACAATTGCTGACGGGTTCGACACACCAGCAAACGCATTTGCCGATAAAGCTGATGCGGCGGAAATGCTAATTGATGCTCAAGTAGATTCACTAATGGATTTGGGCAACGAAGTCCTTATGGTCGTTGAAGATGCAATGGAAGAAGGCCAATTAGAAGACCTTGCTCTTGCTGATTTTGTCGGCGCAGCTGCCGGCGGAACAGTCACGGTATCTGATATCGTTGAAACTGACACTGCGATGAAAGGTAAAGTTGAACTAGATCTTATGTTTGGCACAGACAAAGTTAAGATGATGATCGAGATTGACGCTGGTCCTGTAGCAGATTCAACTAAATCTAACGGTAGCCTTATGTTTAGTGCAATGTTAACCAATGCTGACGCATCTATCGAGCTAAGCGACGGTAAATTCATCGTTAAAGGTCTGCAACTTGCAGACGGCGACACCGAAGAAAGCTTTAAAGATGCAACCGTTGAACTAAACGCAATGTTAAAAGCAAGTAGCCTTAAAACTGACACTGGTATGTTTACAGGTAACGTTGGCGCTGCAGGTAAATGGATGGAGCTCGAAGATGGTACTGGCGGCACTTTAATTCCTTCTTCTCTATCGTTTGGCGGCTCATTTGGCAGTGGCGATGAAATGTTCGACGCATCGCTAATGATTACATCAACAGGTGATTACGATGTAGCAGCAGATGGTGACGTTATCGAAACTGAAGATAACTGGGTTGATGCCACAGCAGTATTAACTGTTGACGTAGCTATGGAAAACTTCGATGGCGCGAGTGCTGATATTACTATTGAACGTACTTCCGTTGACGATGGCACTATCGAAATAATGCTAATGGATGGCGATGATGCACGTAAAGTTGTTCTTTCTGGCAGCACAGACGATGCAACAGGTCAGATTAAAGCAACTAATGCAGATAAGAGTGTTATGGTGACGGTTAAAACTGAAGGTGTTAAAGATGGCGACGACGTAGGTCAAGTTATCATCGGCGCTAAAGTAGTTGGTACCATTTCGCTAGTAGGCAATGTTCATAAGATTAAATACACTGACGGCAGTTTTGAAACTTTATTCTAGAATAAGTTAAAAAAACGTTAGTTCAAAACCAGCGCTTTTAGCGCTGGTTTTTATTTTTCATCGAAAGAAATTAGTAGTATGCAAAACAAAAATAAATATTCTTATGTAAGCATTATTTTGCTTTCGTTATCCAACACTGTGTCAGCCAATGATAATGACTGGCGCTTTGAAACATCCTTTTCTAGTTACAGTAATAGTGAAGTCGTTTCAATAAAATCAATCGCTGATGATACATGGGAAGGCGACTATAAAGACGCCGATTCACTATTTACAACAAACAGAGCAGACATGGGTATTGGCTATGGTAATTGGTTAGTGGGTGGCGCTATGCGCTATGACTACTTTGGCCATTTCAGCAAAGATACTGGGCGCTTTTTTTATCTTGATAAAAATGACCAGTCACAACCTGACAATACCGACCTTGATTTATTATTAGATGTCGAACATACATTCGCTAGCGGCCCGTTTATTCAATATAACAATTCTTACAAATCATTAAATTACAGTGTAAGGCTAAATTACTGGCAGAGCGACCAAGTATTATCAGGCCGAGTCTCGGGGCAGATAAATACTGCTACAGATGAAAATTATCAAGGTCAGCTAGATTTTGATTATTACTATGAAGAAGACACGATTTTTGACCGAGAAACACCAGATACTATGTATGGCGATGGCTATAGTTTAGATATTGGGCTTAATTGGCAAGCGACACCCGATCTGAATATCGCATTAGATATTAAAGATATTGGTTACGCCCTCAATTGGGACCGTGTTTATCATACCCAGGCGACATTAGTTCGCGGGGAAGATAAGAAGAATAATCAAGCAAGTTTAAGTGGCATTGAAAATGACCTTGATTATAAACAGCGCTTTAATGAGCAAGTTTACCTACAGGTCGATTATCAAATCTCTTACGGTACAGTGCTCGTTGGTAACGATTATATCAACAGCACTCATCACTGGTTTACTGGATTTAAAATGCCAGTATGGGGCGATTTCGCTGACGCTTCAATTAGCATTTATCCTGAAACTCGCGCAATAAAATTTGGCTTGGAAGGAAAAATGGTTGGTGTGAGTCTAGGTATCAACAAAGCAAAATTTACTGACGCAAATACAGTAATATTAAACATGTATTTTAAGTACTAACCTACCCAATTATTGCCTATAAAAAAGCGAGTATTTCACAGGAAATACTCGCTTTTTTTTAAGGTCACTAACGAACGACTAATTAAAACTTGTAACGTGCAGTAAAGCTTACACGGCGTGGCGTTTGATAGTTAATTGGCGCTTGGAAGTTAGGGTTAGGTGTTGCAGCAGTGCCTGAACCAGATTCAGCTGTTTCAACAAACTCAGTAACTTCTTGGAAGTTTAGGATATTGCGAACATCAATTTTCAGGCTTAAGCCTTCAATTGAAGCCGGCTTGTAGCTTAAACCAACATCTAAGTTTTTAGTCCAAGGAGTGCGACCTTCGTCGCCACGTTGAGTCAGTTCACCATTACAGTAGTACGACGATGCACCGTAACTTGCAAGGTTATCGTAATCAACGCCTAACTCATCTTTTAATGCTTCTAAAGGAACGAAACCTTGACAGCTCATAGGACGGCCAGATGAGATTGTCATGTTTGCAGAGATCGACACTTCATCGTTTAACTTGTAGGCACCAAACACTTTTAATGTATGACGACGATCATTTGGTAAAGGACCGTATGCACCGTGTTGGAATAATGCGTTATCAATATCTTGTGTTAAGCCAGCATCTTCTTGCTCGTTCGTTGAGTTAACGTAACCTTCTGAGTTACCTTCACTCTTAGCAAGCGTGTAAGACGCCTTCATGTACCAATCATCGTTCATTGGACGCTCAGCAGTTAACTCTAGAGCTTGATATTTACGCTTGTATACGTCAAGACCGAAGTATTCTTTTGGTACGACAGTCGTTACGTATTCACCGTTGTTTTCTAAGTCCATTGCCAGTGATACATCACGGCCTGGGTTCATTAGGAAACAATCTGCCAAAGTATGATAATCAAAGCTGTCGTAGCCTTTGTCTTTAGCGAAGTTGATGAATGGTTGGAAAGAACAGTAATCGTCCATGCCATCTTTAACTTCACGATAGATAACTTTAGCGCCAACAGTCCAATCTTCAAGCTCTTGTTGGTAACCTAAAATTAACTCGTCTTGATACATTGGGTTAAGATCTGTTACCGCAACAGTGCGTGAATCAGGTGCGTCTTTTGAACCACTTAATAGCGTGTCACCTAACTGTGCGCCAAGTACATCTGGAGCAGATGTTGTTGGGTTTTCATCAGCGCTATCTACCAAGAAGTATTCTTCTAGCGAATATTCGATACCAGAAGCACGAATGTTAGTGTTTGATGCAACAGGAATGTAGTAACGACCTAACGTACCATACACTTTATGAGTACCTTCGCCACCCATATCCCATGCGAAACCTAATCGTGGAGCAACTTGGTTAGATGCTTCAACAAATACATCACCTTGGCTGTTACTGTTTTTGAAACCTTCAGAGCGAAGACCTAAATAAACCATCCATTCGTCATTTACTTGCCAGTTATCTTCGATGTAGAACGCGGTATTTTCTACTTCAAAGCTACCAGAAACAGTATTGCTCTGTCTGTGACGAATGTAATCCTGACCTTCAGGAACAACAACACCGTTTACAGTTTTGCCTGAACCTGTGTGCCAGCGCCAGTAATCGCCACCAGAGAATTCAGTACCACGACGAGTTGATGTAAATTTCTCGTGATCGTAACCGATTTTAATCGTATGGTCGTCCATTGCGTATTCAACGCTAAAACGAACCGACTCACGAACATCTTCATCAGGCGCGAAGTTTGGATCTGGGCGACTGGTTTGAGATTGGGCAATGCCCCAACAACCAATACGCTGTGAACTAGTTGGTGTTTCACGACGATCGTAAACCAACGGACATTCAGCACCTGGACCGATATCTGGATTTCGTGCAGAAAGCGTGTTATTCATTTCACCCCATAACAAGCTTGCTGTTAAATCATCAGTGATAAATCCAGTGTAATTTACGATTGAAACGTCGCCACCAGATGTAATTTCGTATGACTCATCAGCCACACCGTGCTCACTGCCGTAACGAACGTCGTCAGCATAAGAGTATGGCGTGTATTCGTTGTCTTTCTCATTGTTGATATGAGTAACTTCTAGTAAATGATTGTCATTGATGTGCCAATCAAGTTTTACTAAATACATCGGTGAATTATTTTTACGAACTTGGCTAGTTTGGCTACCAAACGTCTCTACTTCATCTTTAGTCCCTTCAAATAAACCAAAGAAAAATAATTCGTCCTGAATAACAGGACCAGAAATGTAAGCATTGTAAGACATGTAGTCATAGCTATTTGCAGAGCGATATTGAATATAACGATCTTTATAACCTTGCTCAGGATCTTGAGAAAGTGCATCTTTACTATCTTCACGGAATGCAGAAGGCGTCATATAGATAGAGCCGCCGCCAGACCATTCGTTCGTACCACGTTTGGTTACTAAGTTGACAACACCACCTAGTGAACGGCCGTATTCGGCACCGTAACCACCCGTTTTAACTTGTTGCTGTGCAACAGCATCATATGGAAGTGCAGCGAAAGAGGTAAAGTTACGAATATTAGTAACGTCGAAACCGTTAATGAAATAACCATTTTCAGCAACTGAAGAGCCGCCAAATGATGCAAGGTTGCCGAAACCAGAGTCACCAGAAGTAGCACCAGGTGCTAATAATGCAACACTTGTTAGATCACGTGCAACAGGTAGTAATTCAATTTGCTCTGCGGTAAACACAGACGTTGATTCAGCTGATGAAGTATCAATAGTCGCTAGTTGACGACCAACAATCTCAATAGCTTCAACGTTAGTAAAATCAACTGAACTACCCGTACCGATAGTTACTGTTACATTGTTAGTGCGGCTACCGTTTGTTACGGTGTATTTACCAGTAGGTAGTTTAGGAAAGTTAAAACGTCCACTGTCACTTACTGTTACTGAACGAGAAAAACCTGTTGCTGGGTTTTTAATAGTAACTGTTTTGCCTTCCATCGCGCGGCCGTAAATCGAACCACTTGAGTTATCTGCAAATGCAGGCATTGCCATGCCTAACGAAACAGTAACAGCCATTGCCGTTAGCGAACGCTTAAATACATTAGAGTTCATACTTCTCTCTCTGTTGATATAGTTATTGTAGTTAGAAATAGCTATGACTATTTCCCGGCGGTCAAGCTATCACCACAAAATCACGACTGCAATGCAGCAGATTTAACACAGTGACAACATAAAACATCGAAATAACAGAAAAACAGAGACTTACTTTTAAACATTAATTTTACATAAAATTTAAGTGGCCAAAATTGAATCAAAAGCGGTTTTGAACGAACAAAAACCAATCAAAACAAATAATTAACAACAAAAACACAGAGACAACAAATACACATCTGACGACACATCAATTACACCGAAAGTACATTTATCAACAAAAAAGGCGAACAATTTACATTGCTCGCCGTTCGTTAACAACTTATTGTCAGCTCTTTATGAGCCTTTATGAGCTCTTGCCACATTCAATAAGTATTCATACACTTGCGCGAGTGCCTTATTCGATTTAGAAGACTTGTTGAGTTCACGTGCCCTCTTCTTGTTTCCTTTACGTTTTGCTTTGTTCGCTTTTTTAGCCTGACGATTACTCAACTGGCCTTTATTTCGTTTAGTCGATTTAAATGATTTAAGATGATTCTCTACATTGTCATCGATTAAAGCAGCATAAATTGATTGCTCGACATTCACGCTATTTGCTTTTTTATGACCCAGTGTTATTTCTAACGTGTTAACCAAGTTACCAAAATACCACTGCTTAGCGCTCATTAAGTTTGCTTCTTGGCGCTTTATCGCAATCAAATCGGTATCAGTTGTAGGATTCAGAGTGGCTATTTCAGCTCGTAGTCTTAATTCTCGTTCAGAATAAATGGTCACGTCTTTTTTCCAAAATACCAATTTGTATTTTAGAAGCTTGATGTGATCTTTTTTCAAGTGCTTAACTCGAGACACTAAAACATTAGTCACTTCAGCCGGAACAAAATCAAATCGAACAATGACCGGATCATGATCTGAACTGCGATACTCGTCTGGAGCATAGAATAATGCCTGCTGTTCTGGGGATTTACTTTCCAAGTTATAATCTAACGCGCGTGGTTCATCAGCGTTAATAGGAAGGAAAAACGCATGATCGACATGTTTGGCTAATGATACACTTGCCATCGCATGATCTAGGTAACCTGCTTGACCATCAAAGACATATGAATACGGCATATCGTCACTCGCTAGCAAATCTTGATAACCCGTCGCCTTTAGCGCAGAAATAGGATCTTCTTTTGCATACGCATTAAGATCTCCAATCACCAAACGATTATCTTGACTAGCAAAACCATCAGACGACGCCATCCAATTGCTAAGCGCCTGCGCCTGTTGCATACGCTTGTCATTAAAACAACCTTGTCCATCTCCTTGATCTTGATCTAAGCCAGTTGCTCTTGAACAACTTCCTTTAGATTTAAAGTGATTTACAACAACAGCAAGTGAGTCACCTGTTTTGTTAAATACAAACTCTTGTGCTAATGGCGGACGATCAAAAATTGGATTTTCATTTATCTTCGCCGGCCCCTCTAGGGATACAGATTCAGTGCGGTAAATTAAGGCAACTGCAATTTCATCATCACCAATTTCACCACCCGTATTTACAAACTGATAAGTGCCCTGCCCTGCATAGTCATTTAGTGCACTTACCAACTGGCTTAATGTGCTATTACTGCCCACGCCATCATTTTCGATTTCCATCAAACCTACAATGTCAGCGTCTAATGCGATAATAGCGTTGACCACTTTATCAAGTTGACGCTGATACTCTTCAAGGCTATCTGCACCACGACTTGTTGGAAAACCATCGTTTTGTCCATCACCGTTAAAAAGGTTCAGAACATTAAAACTAGCGACCGTCAGCCCCTCGTACATAACATCCGCAGAGAGGAGTCGGTTGGTATGACCGACAAATGTTGGCTCCTGAGATGGGAGCACGCGATATTTTCCAAACGAATAATCCATAATGCCAGATAAGCTACTCACGGTACTACCAGCACGTAGCGTATTTTGCGCGCTAAGGCCACCTGTTGGATAGATCACCTGCTCTGGATTAATGCCATTCATGCCATCATCTAAAATTAATGTATTGCGACGATTTTCTGCCGCTAACGCCAAGGCTTGTTCAGAGTTTGGCGTAAACACATTCGTTGGGTTAAACAAACGTTTACTAGATAATGTTATTTCACCATAACGTGCTAAATCAGCATTATTAGACACCGTTAGTGGGTCGTTAAAAGTCACTAACATCCCTTCCCATGCTTCAGGCGAATCTTGTGAGGTAAATGGCATAGTGATAGTTAACGCATCAATACTACCTGTACCACAATCAAGAGGCGCATCTGTGGCTGTTATTTGGGTTTTACCATAACTCTCAGAAACACGACCCTGTATACGAAGTACCTGACCAACTGCAAATTGTGAATCACCACTCACAAAAATACCTTCTGATGTAGTCTCATCATTATCTAAATCAGCAGCTGCCTGTTGCATGAAGAAACCATTGAGTGCTGGTGTCACCTGCGTGACAATTGCTTCAATCGTGACTGTATCCCCAACCATTGGTGAACTTGCACTGCTGCCTTGAATGGTACTAATGAGTGTTGCATCATCGCTACATTGACCAAAGCCACCGCCCGTACTGCCATCATCAACATCGTGTGAACCTAAGTTTGTAAATGTATCTTTGGCAAAGCCAACCCACTGTAGAGACGGATCAAATTCATCATCGATGGTTACATCACCAGACATCACCGATGATTTTCTTACTAATGAACGATCTTTGGTCGATGTTTCGCCAGCGCCCCAATTACTACCAGGATCAATACCAACTTGACCAAATGAGTCTAAAACAACGTCGTCAGCAAGCAATACATAACTATCATCACCATTATGGCTAATACCGCCACTCTGTTGATCTGCGTAGGCTTTTAGCTCATCTGACGCACTTGTGCCAACAATGACAAATGTTGAGTTAGCAGCTATAACACCACTTAATTCTATCGCTACCGGTGTGGTTGCCCCGTTAGAAAAACGAGCTAATGAAACATTGCTCTCTGACAAATCAACAGTACTATTGCTTAAGTTATATAATTCAATGGCCTTATTATCCCCGCCGCCCTCAATATACTCAGAAATAATTAATGCAGGTGAATCACCTGAACCGCCGCCTCCTCCAGAGCCATCACAAGCAGCGTCATCAAAGAGTAAACCAACCCAATTTGGATTATCGATAAACGGATTGCGATTGCCTTGATATTCGTAAATAGCGTTATTGCGAGCTTCTTCGCTACTATCAACAGGATCTTCCATATGCCACTCATATAAACGACATAGTTTACCTAGATTTGCTTCACCAGTTGATGTTAAACGATTAACCAGTGATAAATCAGGCGTTATATCATTGCCTTGATAACGTGTGTCCATATAAAACATCATACGTGCAACATCGCCTTTAATATCATCACGAGGCTCAAATGAGTCACCGTCAACGCGATTACTCGGCGCTTCCGCGAGCTCGTTATCACTATCATCAAAGTCTAAATTGCCACGTGATGAGTTCACTGAGATATCAGTCGGGCGTAAATGATGAATATCTGTATATGCCTCATTCGATTGACTGCTAAAACCGTGACTTTTTGGCCATGAATGTTCACGGTTCCAATTATCTTGATTACTACTTTGACTACCACTGCCATTACTGTGTTTAGACTGTGATGTGCCTTTGTACCAAAGAATAACGTTGTCAGCATTATCAGGATCTTCATCAGTATGCGTCAATGCAGTCCACACCTCAGAATAAGTCAGGACTTTATGATTGTTAGCAAGAACAGTACTTAAGGTGCTTTTAATTATTTTAGCGCTTTCATTATTATTGATATCAGCGGTAACTTCAGCGTAATAACTCGCCGCATCAAAAGACGATGCATCAGCTATTTTATCGAGCGATGGACAATTGAAACATGCCGATTCACCGCCACCACCTCCGCCACCGTTTCCTCCGGTGCTACGAATTGGATATGGCAGATTCGCTGTTGAATTAGATGATTCATCATCCAGTGCATTTGGGCCACTAAATGCCCAGTTAGAAATGACAAAATTTTCACCGTCAGGCCCTGTATTTGCAATTCGAGATGCCCAGCCGTCAAGATATTCCCAATCTTCATCTGTACCATCAGTATTAATGTCACCAAAGGTATCAATGACCACGCCGTTACAATGAAGTAATATGGCATCATCGCCGTTAATATTAACCAAGTCACTGACATGGTCTGGCGCAAATCCAAAGAAGTTTTGGAACCCTTCTTCATTGGCCGTTACTGTGACGAAATCACCTGCATCAGCTGAGCCAATTGGAAAAGTGAAGCGCTGTTCACTATTACCATTGCCGTTTGAGGCAACACCTAAGCCACATTGGCTTAGATCCGAAATGTTATTATTAACGCGTAGCTCAACAGCCTTCGGATGACCACCACTTAATGGTCCATCAATCACACCGACTATCGACATATCGTTGGCAAAAGCCAAAGTACTTGAAAAGCCACTTAACATGACCAGTGTTCTAATTTTCATAATTATCCCCGTTTGATTGTTTACCAATTTCTATTGGAAATTGCTTGCTTTATAGTCCCCCATCAAGGTGACAATTTTTTGACACAAATAAAACAAACAGGTGATATTTGTCACACAATGTCCTTGCACTCAATAAATAGAGGATATAAACACTGCTTTTGAGTACCCCATCGCATTTTAACTAATTAGCCAAGAATCCAACTGGCGAATGAAAATTTATAGTCTACGAAGCCAAATATCAGGCATAAAAAAAGGAGCCCTAAGGCTCCTTTAAGTAATCCTAACTAATTAAATTAGCTAACGATTTCTAATAACTCAACATCAAATACTAATGCGCTAAATGGCGCGATTGCACCGCCAGCACCTTGCTCACCATACGCTAGGTTATGTGGGATGTGTAGCTTGTATTTAGAACCAACGTTCATTAGTTGTAACGCTTCAGTCCAACCAGCGATAACACCGCCAACAGGGAATTCAGCAGGTTGACCACGATCGTATGAACTGTCAAATACAGTACCATCGATTAATGTACCGTGGTAATGAACGCGTACTGTAGATTGAGCTGTTGGCTTTTCGCCTTCGCCTTCACTAACAACTTCAAACTGAAGACCAGAAGCTACTGTAGTAACGCCTTCACGCTTTGCATTTTCTTCTAAGTATTTTTCGCCTTCAGCAGCCATTACTGTTGCTTTTTCAGCAGCAGCAGCTTGCATGCGCTCGTTAATTTCTTTAAACGCTTCGTTTAAGTCATCAACACTTACTTTACTTGCTTCTTTAGCAAATGCGTCAGCAAGACCTTGCTGAACAGCAGAAATATCAATACCGTCAAATGGGTTAGCTGCTAGTTGTTCACCCATGTTGCGGCCAACACCGTAACTTGCACGTTGTTCAATTGTTGTAAATTCAGACATACTTTTTATCTCTATTTTAAAGTTTGCAGTTTGGACGTTTGCCCTCACTGACTGCTTGAGTATATAACGCGTTAGCCGCGCTCATATTCTTTGTTAAATCGTTAATTCGGCGCTCATTCGATGGATGCGTTGATAAAAACTCCATCGGTTGGTTGCCGCCTGAGGCTTTTGCCATCGCTTGCCATAAAGACACACTAGCTTCTGGTTTAAAACCCGCTTTAGCCATCAAATCAAGACCGATCTTGTCAGACTCGCTTTCTTGTTTTCGGCCAAATGGCATTGCAACGCCATATTGAGCGCCAAGCCCTAAACCCTGCATATAAATTTCTTTATTTTCAATGCCAGCTAAATCAAATGCGCCGTTAGCCACTTGCATTCCCATGCTAGTAAACTGATTACGTGACAAACGCTCATTCGAGTGATTTGCTAATACGTGTCCAACTTCATGCCCCATAACAGCCGCTAATTGGTCAGCACTTTTTGCCACGTTCATTAGACCGGTATAGACACCGATGTGACCGCCTGGTAAAGCAAAGGCATTAATTTGTGGTGAATCAAAAACGACAACTTCCCACTCATTAACACCGTAAGAGTTATCAACATTAGCGGTGATTGCTTTAGCAATACACCCGACATATTTATTGACTCGTGGATCGGTGACGATTTTTTCTTTCTTTTTCATTTCATCGAAAGACTGCGCGCCTAGATTGCTCATATCAGCGTTTGAATACATCAACGCTTGCGTACGACCCGTTGGGCTTTTCGTTAACTGACAGCCACCTAACAACGTGAGTGCCGTTAAGGCAATTAGCGTCTTTTTCATCACAAAGTCCTTCTAAATATATAACTAGCTATTTAAGTCGTTAAAAAAGTTTTTAACGCCATCAAAGAAACCATCAGCTTTTGGCTTGTGTTCTTTCGACGAACCATTGACTGCGGCGTCAAACTCTTTCAACAGTTTACGTTGATGTTCAGTTAATTTCACTGGCGTTTCAATGACAACCTTACACATTAAATCGCCTGTGGTATTACTACGTACAGATTTAACACCTTTGCCACGCAGGCGATACATACGACCCGTTTGCGTTTCACTGCTCACTTTCAGTTTAACTTTACCATCGAGCGTTGGCACTTCAATATCACCACCCAATGCAGCATCAGCAAAAGTTACTGGTACTTCACAGTATAGGTTGTTGCCATCACGCTCAAAAATTCTATGGTCGCGCACTTGAACCTGAACATATAAATCACCTTTTGGCGCGCCAGCTTCACCCGCTTCACCTTCACCGCTTAAACGGATACGGTCGCCAGTATCAACACCGGCAGGGATTTTAACTGATAATGTTTTAGTTTTCTCGTAACGACCTTCACCATGACAAGTACGACAAGGATCTTTAATAATTTTCCCTTTACCACGACAGGTTGGACACGCCTGTTGCACAGCAAAGAAGCCTTGACGCATTTGTACTTGGCCTTGGCCATGACAGGTACCACAAGTACTTGCTGACGTACCTTTCTTAGCGCCAGAGCCATGACAATCATCACAGCTGTGTAGTGAAGGCACTTGAATATCTTTACTCACGCCTTTAACCGCTTCTTCAAGGGTTAATTCCATGTTGTAACGTAAATCAGCACCACGAGCAGGACCGCGTTGACGGCCACGACCGCCTCCGCCGCCACCGAAAATATCGCCAAACATATCGCCAAACATATCACCAAAATCTTGATGGCCACCACCGCCACCGCGGCTTTGATCTACACCAGCATGGCCATATTGGTCATACGCAGCACGTTTATTGTCGTCACCGAGAATATCGTAGGCTTCTTGTAATTCTTTAAATTTTTCTACAGCACTTGCATCATCAGGATTACGATCTGGATGACACTTCATTGCTAGACGCTTATAGGCTTTTTTTAGTTCTTTATCAGTTGCCGATTTGGCAACGCCTAATACTTCATAATAATCACGTTTTGACATGGCTGTTTGCTTTCCACTTATTGCTTAAATCAACTAACAACTTATTAGTCGATAATATTTTTATAAAATTTAAAACTATTTTGATTAATTACTACACAATAGTTAGTCAAAATAACGCTAAAATTAATATCAGTTGTTGTACGTATGGGCTCAATTTTGTAAGGGGAATAAATGGATTAGAGCAAGGCATTTATTTTGATGTGTAGCAACGCTACATGAAAAATAAATAACGATGCTATCATTCATTTAAACCATGAAAAACGAGCAAATATTTATTACAACTGATATCTATACAACGACGGGCGTGAGGTTTCCCAAACGCCCGTCATATATACCCTAGCTTAGCGAACTACGCTAGAGTATTGACAAGAATATTACTTCTTGTCGTCTTCTTTTACTTCTTCAAACTCAGCGTCAACAACATCATCTTGTGGTTGAGCTTGTTGCTCAGGCGCTTCGCCACCGGCTTGACCAGCTTGTGCTTTAGCTTGAGCAATTTCCATTAATTTAGCAGATGCTTCCATTAATGCTTGAGTCTTAGCGTCGATAGCTTCTTTATCTTCGCCTTTGATAGCTGCTTCTAATTCACCTAATGCTGCTTCAATTTTCTCTTTCTCATCAGATGGTAACTCTTCACCAGCTTCTTCGATTTGCTTGCGAGTCGCGTGAACCATACCGTCAGCTTGGTTACGTGCTTGAACTAGCTCTTCAAACTTCGCATCTTCAGCAGCGTTAGCTTCAGCGTCAGCAACCATTTTCTCAATTTCAGCATCGTCTAGACCAGAAGACGCTTTAATGGTGATTTTTTGCTCTTGACCAGTGTCTTTATCTTTAGCAGACACGTGTAAGATACCGTCAGCATCAATATCGAAAGTTACTTCGATTTGCGGTGTACCACGCATTGCAGCACGAATACCTTCTAGGTTGAATTGACCTAGAGATTTGTTGTCAGCAGCACGTTTACGCTCACCCTGTACTACGTGTACAGTTACTGCTGATTGGTTATCTTCAGCCGTTGAGAACGTTTGCGATTGCTTAGTAGGAATCGTGCTGTTCTTAGTAATAACGTTAGTCATTACACCGCCCATTGTCTCGATACCTAAGCTTAATGGAGTAACATCTAGTAATAATACGTCAGTTACGTCACCAGCAAGTACACCACCTTGAACTGCTGCACCCATTGCTACTGCTTCATCAGGGTTAACGTCTTTACGTGGCTCTTTACCGAAGAAATCAGTTACTTTTTCTTGAACCATTGGCATACGTGTTTGACCACCAACCAAGATTACATCGTTAACATCAGAAATGCTTAAGTCAGAATCAGCTAGAGCGATTTTTAATGGCTCAAGTGTACGTTGTACTAGATCTTCAACTAAAGACTCTAATTTAGCGCGCGTTACTTTAATCGCTAAATGTTTAGGACCCGTTGCGTCAGCTGTGATGTACGGTAAGTTAACTTCAGTTTGTTGCGTAGAAGAAAGTTCGATTTTCGCTTTCTCTGCCGCTTCTTTTAAACGTTGTAGTGCAAGTGGATCGTTATTTAAATCGATACCTTGCTCTTTCTTGAACTCTTCTACTAAGTAGTTGATTAGACGGCTATCGAAATCTTCACCACCTAAGTGCGTGTCACCGTTAGTCGCTAATACTTCAAATGTGTGCTCGCCATCCATTTCATCGATTTCGATGATTGAGATATCGAATGTACCACCACCAAGGTCATAAACAGCAACAACGTTGTCGCCAGCTTTTTTGTCCATGCCGTAAGCAAGTGCAGCAGCCGTTGGCTCATTGATGATACGCTTAACTTCAAGACCAGCGATACGACCAGCATCTTTAGTTGCTTGACGTTGTGCATCGTTAAAGTAAGCAGGAACTGTGATTACAGCTTCAGAAACGTCTTCACCCAAGTAATCTTCAGCAGTTTTCTTCATCTTTTTCAAGATTTCAGCAGAGATTTGTGGCGGAGCCATTTTTTTGTCTTGCGCTTCAACCCATGCATCACCATTGTCAGCTTTAACAATGTTGTAAGGCATGATTTTAACGTCACGTTGAACCACTTCGTCTTCAAAACGACGACCGATTAAACGCTTGATTGCGAATAACGTGTTGTGTGGGTTAGTTACCGCTTGACGTTTAGCTGGTGAACCAACTAATACTTCGCTTTCTGTGTAAGCGATAATCGAAGGGGTTGTACGATCGCCTTCTGCGTTCTCAATAATACGAGTTTTCTCGCCGTCTAAAACTGCAACACAAGAGTTAGTTGTACCTAGATCGATACCGATAATTTTGCCCATCGGGGTATTCTCCAAAATAATGCCAAAACAATGACTAAAATGATTAATTTAAACGCTCGAAACAACATTGCTAGCTTACGGTGCTAGTAACCAATACCATTTTTAATGAGACGTTTTGTTACTTAAAATTAAATATGGGGATGCAATTTGAAATGCCAAGGGGGGAAATGAAAAAAAGTTTACTTTTTTTAAGGTTTTTATTATTTAAAGAACTTTTAAGTAAGTTGCACTGGTTAAACAGCAATAAAACTACCTATATATTCTTGATTACCTATCTTTAAGTTTCTCATTTCAAAGCTTGTAAATCTAACGAACTAGTAATTAGCAACCACTCCACAAATCTAGATAAGCTGCTTTTTCGTCATCGAGTAAATTAGTGACTGAGTTCACTTGTTGGTAACGAGTTCATTACCCGTGGACGATTAGCACTAAAACTTATACGAATGGTGCCCCTTCTGTTTTCAGGTAGCGATATATTAGCGCCACCTTAAACAGAGAAGTGCTGATGTAATTAATATCTCAACATATAACTTCTCTCCATTGACGCATTATATTTCAAGTGGAGTACATAGTGAAAATACGATTACTAATTGTTCTATTGCTATCTATCTTAGCAATACCCTTTTCAACGGTTGCTTCAGACAAACAAGTGAATCACGCAGTTGCTGTTGATTTACTTGTCGGTTCAGACGACATCACAGGACTGCGTGTCGCTTATCGACCACATATCTACTCTCTAGAGAATGTCCCCTATTTTGACGAGCTAGACATTTACTGGGAGGTAAGCATTAACTTTTGGGAATTTGGTAAACTCAATCAGCATGAAACCAACTATGTTGTCGCTTTCTCTCCAGTTATTGGTAAAACTTTTTATCATATTGATAATAAATATCCCTTGAGATGGGAGTTCGGTATTGGAATTTCATTAGTTGAAAATACAAGATTTGCAGGAAAGAATATTGGGTCACATTATCAATTTGAAGATAGATTAGGAATAGCAATAGACTTTGGGAGTCGACATCATCAAACGGTTGCATTGCGATATATGCACTATAGTAACGGTGGTCTCAACAGCAAAAATCCAGGGGTTGATTTTCTTAATTTATCCTACGCATATACTTTTTAAACGCTGAAGGATATCAATGATTCATTGATATCCTTCATTAGATTTAGGTCACCTAATAATTTCATTGAATACTTAAAGTGTTAGTCGCTTGCCAGCGCTTTATCAATACATTCATAACGCTCACGCATAATCGCCACACTTCCTTTAATAATCTCACGTAGAATATCAATATCTATATCAGCCAGTTTATTGATAATTAAACAAGACCTACCGATTTTATGCTTACCGAGCGCAGCCAATTGTTGTGTAAAAGGATCAAATCCCGGCATGATGTAAATTGATAGATTTTGTTTACGGGGTGCAAAACCTGTCATCATCCAATCACCTTCTCGGCCGCTGGCGTAGTGATAATGATACTGCCCAAAACAAATGATATTTTTATACAAATAAGGCTGATAACCCGTGACATCTTCAAATAACGCCAATAGCACTTCACTGTCTTGACGTTTTTTGTCTGACGACAGTGACTTTAAATACATATCAATGTCAGCTAATTCTTTCATCAATCAGTCCAAAACTAAATTAAATTTATTTCATGGTGGCGACAACGGCAGTAACGCCAACAATAACCATCTGCGTACCAATAACCGCCAAAATTAACCCCATTAAACGAGTAACAATACTTAAACCACTATCGCCAATGATGGCCAAAATACGAGAACTAAAGATAAAACAAACAAAGGTAATGACACATAAGATAGCGAACATTCCCATGGTTAATGCTATCGCACTCGAACTCCCCGATGAAGCGTAATTCATCGCTGTAGCAATAGTGCCTGGACCTGCGAGTAACGGCACAGCAAGTGGTGATACAGCAACATCCCCTGCTTCTTGTTCTGTCGAATGTAATTTAGAGCCCGCGCCATTAAGCATGTGGTAGCCGACTAAAAACACCAAAATGCCACCGGTAATACGTAGCGCAGAAATAGTAATACCAAACAAATGGAAAATTGCATTTCCCAATAGCGCAAATGCAAGAATGACGAAGAAAGTAATCGTCAGAGCCTTTAAGGCAATTTTAATTTGTTCTGCTTTAGGTTTGTTTCCCGCTAATCCAGCAAAAACGGCGGTATTAGCAATTGGGTTCATAATGGCAAAAAAGCCTAAGAAAATGGTTGCTGCTTGGGTGTATAAGTCAGTCATTGTAAATTCTAATTACTCAGTAATTTTATTTAAAAAAAGGCCACACATGATGTGTGGCCTCATTTATTATTTCGCTGTTTGCTTAGCAGCATCTTGAATGTAGGCATCAATTTGCTGCTCAAGAAAATCTAATGGCACCGCACCATTTTTCAAAATTTGAAAATGAAATTCGCGAATATCAAAGTTTGCACCGAGTTTATCTTCCGCTTTTTTACGTAAACGTTTAATGGTTAGTTCACCAATTTTGTAAGAAAGCGCCTGCCCCGGCCAAGAGATGTAGCGGTCAGTTTCCGTTTTGATGTTGTGCAGTGATAATGCAGAGTTTTCTTGCATAAAGGTCATCGTTTGCTCGCGTGTCCAACCAAACATATGCATGCCTGTATCAACAACCAAACGTGCGGCACGCCACATTTCATAGGTCAAACGACCGAATTGGCTATAAGCATCTTGATAGAACCCCATTTCCTGACCAAGATACTCCGCATACAGCCCCCACCCTTCACCAAACGCAGAAATATAGTGATTGCGACGATACTTTGGCACATCTTCAAGTTCATAATTTAATGAAATTTGCAGATGATGCCCCGGCACTGCCTCATGTAGTGTAAGTGCTTCTAGTACATACAATGGACGCTTATCTAATCCATAGGTATTAACCCAATAAAATCCGGCAGCGGTATCATTGTTGGCGCGAATATAACGGCCCGTTGTGTATTTAGGTGCAATTGAATCAGGCACAGGGGCAACACCATAGGGTGTGCGAGGCAGCAATTTAAAGAATTTAGGCAATTGAGCATCTGCCTTTTTAGCAATAAACGATGCTTCTTTTAACAGTTCTGCGGCAGATTTGGCATAAAACTGCTCATCTGTTCTTAAAAATTGCACAAAGTCAGCAAAACTCCCTTTGAACCCTGTACTAGCGATGACCTTGTCCATTTCACCGCGAATACGTTTAACTTCACGTAGTCCAAGCTCGTGAACATCTTTGGCGGTCATATCAGTGGTGGTGTAATGCTTAACGCGATTTTGATAGAAGGCTTCACCATTTGGCGTGCTAGCTACACCAATTTTTGCTCGAGCATTGGGCTTGTACTCATCAACGAAAAAGTCCATGTAACCTTGATATGACGCTAATACCTTGTCTTGTATCAGTTGTTTAGCTTGCTTTTTTAGCACTTCAAAGTCTTGTTGTGAAATATGTGCTGGCTTGTTGGTAAAAGGACCGTAAAACTCTGATTGAGTAATATCATCAACAAGAAACGCCGCAATACTGTCTTCATAACCTACTAATACGGGGCTTGGCTGCGTAAATCCAGTTTCTATTCCGCGCTTCATCCAGCTGATGTTCTCATCAAAATACTGGGGTACAGCCGCTAAACGCTTGAGATATAGCTGATAGTCTTCCGCCGTTTTAAAACTGCTATTAGACACCATAAATGATAGCGCCGAATGAAAACCAAACTCTGAGGTGAGCGGCATGAAGTGCGCATTAAAACGGTATTCATCAATGGAATTTGCCACTTGCGAGCTAATTATGGCGTGATTAATTTGATCTTGTTCGCTAAGTGACGCGACATCAATCGCCACTAATAGTTTTTGAAACGCTGTATTTTTTTGATAATTAGCGTCTAAAAACGTTGGCGATAGATTCGGTAAGAAATAGCCATTGACGCCTTCTTTGTTTGCATACACATCGATACTTTTTCGATAATCAACAATCTGCTGTGAAACAACATTAAAGGTTTTTTCACTCTGACTAGCAACAGCTACCGCTGATTGAACAGTATTATTACTGTCTGCTGTAGTTTGGCAACCCGTTAGCATCATTCCTACCAATGTTGTAGCCAGTAGTGTTTGTTTTAAATGAGTCATATTTCAATCCGTTATTATAATTTTTATGGGCTATAAATTGTCACAAAGCCCCGTATCAATCAACTATTAAAAAGGCGCTGACACTTCAAATACCATTGGTTGTCTACTCAGCGGATGATTAAACTCGATACGCTGCGCGTGAAGCATTAAACGCTCATCGCTATTGCCATATAAATCATCGCCAACAATGGCTGTGTTAAGCCCTTGATGATGAGCACAATGCACTCGTAGTTGATGAGTTCGGCCAGTCACAGGCCATAAGTTGAGCCTCGTTCGGCCCTCTTCTTGCTTAGCTATTTGCCATTTAGTGTGGGCAGACTTGCCTTCAATTGGACACACTTTTTGGCGCGGCCTGTCATCAAAATCGTTGCATAAAGGCAAGTTTATTTCACCGCTATCGCCCAACTCACCACCCAGAATCCCATCAACAATAGCAACATATTGTTTATGGACGATACGTTTTATAAACTGATGTTGAAAATTCTTTTGCGCTCGCTCGTTTAACGCGATTAACATTAGTCCCGACGTTGCCATATCTAAGCGATGCACAATTAAACCGCCGCGAGCATTGGGGTACATGGCACGAATGCGAGTTTTCACACTATCTTGCACGTGACGTCCCGGCACTGATAGCAAACCAGATGGCTTGTTAATCACCAAAAACGATTCTTCTTCATGCACGATATCAAGATCAGCTGAATCATTGCCAAGTTGTTGCAACGGATCGTCATCTACCTCAAGTCCTTGCAACATGTAATTTAAAATGGGCTGGCATTTACCGATACACGCAGGATATATCTGCTTGTGTTGACGTACTTGCGAATCTGGCGCTCTGCCCCACCAAAACTCGCTCAGAGCAATAGGCGCAAATTTCATCTGATAGGCCGTTTGTAACAGCTTTGGCGCTGCACAATCACCAGAGCCTGACGGCGGGACGCGCAGCGCTGTCGTTGCAAACAACTCGTTCATATCACGCGTTTCGCCTTTAGCATTTAAGAGCTGATACTTAGCAAACAGATATTGCTGTAAATCGTTTGAACGCTGCTTGCGAGACTCTTTTAGCTGATTTAATTCGTCCACCAGCTTGCTGTATTGCTGCTGTAATTCATCCAGCGTTTTTTGCGCTTCTAGCTTTAAATCTCGTAGTATGTTTTTGTCATCAACACTTTGCTGCGCCAGTGTTTTTACCAACTCGTCATCGGCACTCGCACGCTGCGCTTTGCGCGCTTTGCGATTAACCGCCATTTGCGCTTGCCAGGCGCTAATCTTCTCACTAAAAGATTGTTCAGCGTCTTTGATTTGTGTGACCAGTTGCTCGATAAGTGGGTTGGCTTCTTTGCAGGTGATATCACTGTTCATGTCATTGATAGTCAATTGCTCTGCGGCGCTTTGTTCATCACCGCCAAGACTTATCATGGGACAAAAGCCGTCGTTGAGCGTTGAGTGCTCGGGTTTTAACGTTTGCCCCGAATAAGCCGTCAAAAAGCCAAGTTCTCCCCTGTCTCTTATACACATCTCCGAGCCCACGAGACTAGGCATGATCTCGTA
>OJBM01000069.1_pt1 | contig 59962 bp, 51 predicted proteins | sample 1591061 | NCBI WGS metagenome assembly OJBM01 (sample SAMN05416872, study PRJEB24817) | seawater metagenome | isolation source: Sea water | place: Canada:Atlantic | collected 2013-11
TGATTGTGGTGCTGTATATCAGTTATCGCGCCATTAAAAGCATGTTTTCTCCCATTCAAGACTTACATGCTGGCAGCTTAGAATTTACTAAGGGTAACCTTCAATATGTTATCCCTGTAAAGCGTGAAGACGAACTAGGGCGCTTAACGCAAGTAATGAATAATATGGCAGCCCAAATAGAAAAAATGCTGCAAGCCAAGCAGCAGATGTTATTGGCCATTAGCCACGAGTTGCGTACCCCATTAACCCGTATGAAATTAGCCACCGAGTTGATGGATGAAAATTCCCAACAAAATTTATTACGGCGCGACATTAAAGAAATGGAAAGCCTAATAAGCGACATTTTAGAATCCGAGAAATTAAATACTTCTCATAAGGTGTTAAATCTAGAGCCCGTTTATTTACCAGAGTTAATCAATGAATTGGTGATTGAAATGAATCAGTCTTGCCATGATCGTGTTGTGCATGACCTCTTAGAAAATAGCGAGATAGGCAGTCAATTCCCAGTTCTTCAACTTGATTCTTTGCGCATACGCTTATTGGTACGTAACCTCATTTCAAATGCCTTACAATACAGTGAAAAACCCGTATTGGTTACTTTAAAAGTACAAGCAGAAAGTGTGTGTCTATGCGTTAAAGACAGTGGTGCAGGGATTGCTCCAGAGCACCTTGCAAATTTAACACAAGCTTTTTATCGCGTGGACGATGCCCGTTTAAGAAAGACCGGTGGATTTGGTTTAGGGCTATATCTTTGCGAGCTAATTGCTAAGGCTCATGGTGGTAGTTTAAACATTCAAAGCGAGATAGGAAAAGGTACGTGCGTAAGCGTTGCTCTTAAACTTGATTCTTAATGAGTCGTTTTTGTTACTTTAGATTTTTACTTTTATTTGGCCCTGTTGGTGAGACTAACCCAGTATTCATAGCGACTATTAACCAGACTGCTTAGGGTCACTGTGGTTGATGTCCAGTTAGTTTTGTGAAGCCTTTTTTGTTTAGGGGGTAGTTACAAAGCAGTGTGCTTAATAACAAAATACGATTCTATTTATACTCGTTAAATATTTTTTGATGCGCTCCATTTTTTTGTAAAACAGATAAACTTTTATTAAATTTATCGACTAGTTTTTGGCTAGTTGATTGTTTACTAAAAAGTAAGTGGAGATCACTAGAGAATACATGCATAGGGTGGATGACTGCCATATAGAGCCCTTCTAATTCTCGTAAATATTGTCTCCCAGTCACCTTGTCTGCAAGGAAGCCATCGATTCTATTGACAAGTAATTTTTTGGGGTTTTGCGTCTCGATAGAGACAAGTTCAAATGACTCTCTAGTTTTGGGGTTATTTAGTAACATTTTAACCTCCTCCCCTATGTATGCTCCCCTGAGCATACCAACAGAAAACCGTATGTTCTTGAATAGTGTTGTTAGACTATCATAAGGATATTTGTGTTTATCTTCTTTTAAAATAAAAAGCCCAATGTCACTTTTTCTGTAGGTATGTGAGAAATATCCCCAGGCCGATCTTTCATTAGTTTTAGATACGCCTGCAGCGAAATCAATAGAGCCATCCTTAACAGATAATAGAAGTCGCTTCCAGGGTATTTTTACGTATTTTATTTCACAGCCCATGTGCTCAATGGTTGAGCCTATCAATTTAATATCAAGCCCAACTAATTTTTTATTATTATCTAAATACTGGTAGGGCTTCCAAGGATCCCACCCCATAGTTAGTTGGCAAGGTTCTTTGGAAAAAGAATTAGATGAGAATAGGCTAAATAAAACTGATATAAAAAAGACTGTAAAAGTAGTGACAAATTTACCAAAATATATAATATTTTTCACTGGTACTGCCTGTTAAGTCGAATGGAATAGTACCTTTCTTGCAGTAAAGATTACGTATAATATTTTGTCAAGGTATCTGAAAAAAACAGCTAATTATCCAATACAACTTCATGAATAACGTAGAGGGTAGACTAATCGAGCATCCACCATAGGTAAAACTTGACAGACCACCTTTACCGAGCCCCGTTAAAGCCAAATAAGTAAAATAGTCACCCTAAAGACATTGAATTTATAGTGATAATTAGAGAGTAGCTAAATAGAATCTATCTTAGTTTAAATATAAAAATTACCCATACCAAGACTGGTTAAAGTCAATTTTGAAGAGTAATAGCACTTAAGGCGCTATTATTCTTTTTAAGTACATCCCCTAATTCAAACTATTTTTCATGACCTTCAATTGAAAAAGAGGGGCTGATAAATTCATGATAGCTTGCCAGTAAACAGGGTTTTATTTACCACCCCCCCCCATAATAAGCCAATGCTAATTTAAATTTACATGAGAGCTTTTATTATTTTTTAGCCGAAACCTTAATACCGTTGAATACCATGTCCACGTGAGCAGCGGCCATTTTTTCAATATCAATGGGGTCAAAACGATCAAAGGTCATTTTCCAAACCACGGTCATTAAAACGGGGGCGAAAATCACCATGGGAGTGTCTGTTACAGGCCCATCTCGAAATTCGCCACGTTCTATGCCGCGCTGCACAATTTTTTCCAGTAACCCTCGGCCCTTTAAAATCACCTGTTGGTGATAAAACTGAGCGATGTCGGGAAAGCGATTGGACTCCGAAATAATAATGCGCATTAAAATGTGCAGGTCGGTGTTAAAGATTCTTTGGTAAATTTGTGGCAAGGCAATCCGCAATAAATCCTCTGTTGAACCTGGGTAATGATCCAACAGGGTGTTTACTTGATCAAACATGGGGTTCACCCGTGAGGTGACAGCCGCTTCAAATAGCGCTTCTTTATTGGGGAAATAGCGGTAAAGCGTCCCCTTTACCACCCCAGCACGGCGCGCAATATCCACGAGCTTACTGGCGGCAAAGCCGTGTTCGGCAAACTCTTTCAGGCCTGCGTCTAATATTTCAGCAGGGCGCGCCTCTTTGCGTCTTTGTGCTTTAACAGCTGCGCTAATATCTGTCGTCTTACTCACGAACATTCATTCTCCCACACGCCAGTTAATGACTCACGAGTCATTAACTAGACAAGCCAATAGCTTTAACCTACACTAATGACCCTTAAGTCATTAGTGTAGGCCAGATTTAGCCTAGGTTACACCATGCCCAGCCAGGAGTAGAAATTAAATGAAGCTTATTGTTACCGGTATACAAGCAATTTCTGGCTTAACCAAGGGGCTGGGCTTGTTATGAAAATTGAATGGCTAAAGGCCCACTTAAAAGGAGCCCTGCGTAAAAAATCTGCTCTGCCTAAGATTGCACTAATGGGGCTTGCCATTGTCGCCTTGGCGGTGGCTTTAAAGTCCACGCCGCCGCACAAAATCAGCCAACATCAGGCCATAGAAGTGGAATACATCAATGCCATTGCTCAGTTAAATACGCCCAATATCAAGGGGTTTGGCATTATTAAGCCCAGTACGCATTTAAACAGCGTGGCCGAAATTTCGGGGCGCATTGTTTATATCAACCCCGAGCTAGTAGCCGGTTCTACCTTACTTAAAGGCACATTACTGGCCCGCATTGATGCCACCGATTATCAGCTAGCACTGACCCAGGCCCAAGCCAATGTTGCCATGAGTCAATCTCTTTTGGTGGAGCTATCCCACAACACTAAAAGCATTCAAGAGAACCTTAACTTAGTACAAGAAAAGCTTAAATTTGCCCAGCAAGAGTTAACCCGTAAACAGCAGTTGCTTAGCAACAAATCTATCTCGGCATCACAGGTGGATAATGAGCGTCAAAAAGTATTGCAACTGCGCCAAGAGTTAGTGTCTTTGCAACAAACACAATCCATTTTACCCAGCCAAAAAAGCAGTTTAGAGGCAAGTCTAAGCTCGGCTAAGGCCGCGGTATTACAGCAACAACTCAATATAGGCCGAACTGAAATAATCCTGCCTTTTAACGGACGCATTAGTTATGTGGCCATAGAAAAAGATCAATTTGTGGCATTGGGGCAAGCGCTATTTACTGCTCACGGTATGGAGCAGGTAGAAATCGAAGCGCAATTTACATTGGAGCAAATGCGTCCTTTCATGGCCGTGGTCACACAGACAGCCAACCCCAGCACAGGTAATATTATTAAAGATAATCACATTACCGCCACCGTTAAAATTGCCATTACCCCAGAGCAAACTTGGCAAGGCGAGGTGATTAACTTTGCACAAAGCATTGACCCAGACAGTCGCACCATTGGGGTACTGGTGCGTGTAGATAATCCTTATCAAGGGATTATTCCCGGCAAGCGCCCACCCTTATTAGATGGCATGCAGGCCAGTATTATTCTAAGTGGGTATGCTAATAAAACCTTAGCGGTGCCAGTCTCTGCCTTACAACTTAATACGCTTTATTTAGCTGCAAGCGACAATACTTTAATGAAAATAAATGCCACTCCTAAGTTGATCATGGATTCGGTTGCGCTGTTTTCTGAAGAATCTTTACCTAGCAATAGCCGCGTTATTATCAGCGACATAGTACCTGCCATAAATGGTATGCCGCTCATTTTAAAACACAACGAACACATGCAAACGACCTTAAATAAAAATATACAAAAAAAACCTGAAAAAAATGAACAGCTGCAGACGGCGTTAGGAGAATAACAGTGCTGAGATTTTTTGCAGGTCACCCCACAGCATCTAATTTGTTGATGCTGGCCTTTTTATTTATAGGCATCATCACAGTACCCAGTTTAAGCCGAGATACTTTTCCCGAGGTGGATAAGTTTGAAGTTCAGGTGGCTGTGGGTTACCCCGGCGCATCTGCAGGCGACGTAGAGGATGGCATTTGCCGAGCCATTGAAGAAGCCACCAATGGCATTAGTTATATAGATGAGAAACGGTGTGCCGCGCGCTCTAACATAGGCGTGGTGACACTTAAGATGCAGCAGTCTGGAAATTTTTCTGATTTTTTAGATGATATTCGTTCGGCCATTGATGGCATAGATAACTTTCCTAGTGATTCGCAAACCCCAATCATCACCGAACTGGGTCGTACCAGTCCTGTGGTGTCGGTGGCCTTAACGGGCACCAAGGGAAGCGACCTAACGGTAAGCCAGTTAAAAGACCTGGCCGAGGCCATTAAAGCCAAAATGCTACAAGACCCGGCCATTCCCATGGTGACCCTTGAGGGCTTTAGCCAACGCCAACTGCGTATTGAAATAAAAGCGGATATGCTGCGCCGTTATAATATTAGTGTTCAAGAAGTTGCCAGTCACTTAAAAAAACAAAACTTAAACCTACCTTTAGGGACCTTGCAAAGTGAGTTGCGTGATTATAATTTACGTTTTTATGACGAACGCATTAGCGCGCAAGAAATTGGTAAATTGGTTATTTTAAGTGACAAAAATGGCGCGCAAATCACCCTGGCAGACCTAGCTAAAATAACCGATACCTTTGAAGACCCTGAAGACTATATTTTATTTGATGGTCAGCGTGGGGCATTATTAAAAATCAGCAAAAACACTCAGGACGACAGCCTCAATGTGCTGGCTGCAGTGAATGACTTTATTGCCAATATTAAACCCACTTTGCCGGAAGCACTGCAATTTACCCTCACGCAAAATAACACCTCCCTAGTAGCTGATCGACTGGGCATGCTGCTTGAAAATACTTGGCAAGGGTTGATCATGGTATTTCTAACCTTGATGTTGTTTTTTGGTTTTCGCTACAGTTTTTGGGTGGTGATGGGCTTACCAGTGAGTTTTTTAGGGGCCTTGTACGTGATTGGTTTAATGGGCATGACCATTAACATGATGAGTACCGTGGGGCTATTGCTGGCCCTGGGAATTTTAATGGACGACGCCATTGTGATTGCCGAAAGCATTGCCGCGCAACGCCAAGCAGGCAAGTCACCGCTGGATGCGGTAGTGGATGGTACTGCGCGGGTCATTCGCGGTGTGGCTTCTTCGTTTCTCACCACGGTTCTTATGTTTGGCTCCATGATTGGATTGCAAGGAGACCTAGGGCAAATTTTACGGGTGGTGCCCATCGTATTAATTATCGTTATCTCGGTAAGCCTCATTGAAGCCTTCTTTATTTTACCAAACCACTTATTCCATACTATTCAGGCCAAAGCCGATTCAACTAATGCGGTACAACGCTTTGTAAATACCTGGTTTGAAAAAAAACGCGAACAACTTGGCGGCGTCATTGAGACGGCCATTAAACACAGATACGCGGTGATTGGTTTAACCATCGCCACGCTATTAATATGTGTTTCATTGCTGATATCTGGCGTTTTAAAATTTAATGCTTTGCCGGCCATTGACGGAGATGTATTAGAAGCGCGTTTAACCATGCCTGCTGGCACACCGCTGGCCATGACTGAGGCACGCATTAATAAAATTATGCAGGCCTTACAAAACGCTAACGCCCTAGCCTCAGAAAACGAAATGTCGCAGTTAGTGAAGCACACCAATATTCGTTATGGAAAAAATATTGATGCCTTTGAAGATGGCCCACACTTAGCCACCATTAGTATCGATTTGCTCACCGCCGAAAAACGCAGCACCAGTATTGATGGGTTTATTTCCCTTTGGCAATCACAATTGCCTGAGTTGGCGGGCATGGTGAGCTTGGTGTTCACGGAACCGGCCGTGGGGCCATCGGGTAGAGCCATTGAAATTCGCTTGAGCGGGCTTGAGCCTGATAAATTGTCTCAAGCATCTTATGAGATGCGCCAATGGTTTAAGGGCTATCCGGGGGTTTACAATTTATTTGATGATTCTCGTCCAGGTAAGCCTGAAGTATTTATGCGCTTTAAGTCCAATGCACTGGGGTTAAATATTGATGCTGAAACCATTGCCAATCAGCTACGCAGTGCCTATAGCGGTATGGTGATTAATGACGTTTATCGATTGATTTCTATTGGTCAGAATGCAGTTCACAACATAAAGGCCAGCGATAACGTAGAGATTATCGTGCAGCTGGATCAAGATTTAAGCGACCCACAATCATTGCGCGCATTAGAGAATTTTCCCATTCATCACCCTATAAGTGGCAAGACCATTCCCCTGTCTAGCCTAGTCACGTTTGAGACGGTACGAAATTTATCACGCATTCATCGTATTGATAACGCGGTAACCGTGTCGGTGTTTGGTTCAATAAACAAGTTGATAGCCAATACCGAAGAAGTGATTAGCAGTGCTCAGAAAAATTTTTTCGGGGATCTAAAGCAAAAGTACCCTGGTTTAAAAATTAGCCTGCAAGGGGAAACAAAAAACGCAAAGATCACCCAAGATTCATTACGTAACGGTTTGCTGATTGGTCTTGTGGGTGTATTCATTTTATTAAGTTTTCAGTTTCGAAGTTATAGCGAGCCTTTAATTGTGATGGTTTCTATTCCCATGGCTTTAATTGGAGTGGTTCTTGGGCATTTAATCATGGGGCAAAACTTAGCCATGCCCAGTCTGGTGGGTTTTATTTCTTTGGCAGGCATCGTGGTAAACGATGCCATTTTACTGGTGGAATTTGTTAAACACCATGTGGGGGAGGGTATGGATTTGCATCATGCTGCCCGGCAAGCCAGCCAAGATAGAATGCGCGCCATTTTATTAACCACATTAACCACAGTAGCGGGTATGTTGCCTTTGTTATTAGAAACCAGCTTGCAGGCACAGGTGTTAATTCCTTTGGTGATTAGTATTGCCTTTGGGTTGATGGTGTCTACTTTATTAATTTTAATTGTACTGCCTTGCTTGTATACGGTTTTACAAGACTTTAAGGAAAAATCTTCTGGGTAATTATTTTATTAGTTTAGGTTTTCTTGAGGACCTTACTGAATATAAACAAAGCAGGGTAAGCTACCTTTTGATGTCAGTTAAATTATGGGAGAGGTGAGTTAAGTAAGATGTCTTGCTAAGGGCATAAATATAACGAGTAACTATCGTGTGAGATCGCTACTTGATGTTAATTTTTTGATAAGAATTTATTTTATTAACTAGTCAGTCGATGGTGCTGATTAGGTATTTATTCCTGTCTTTTTGTAGTGTCTTTTGATGGCGTTTTTAGATTTTAATTTTGGTTTTTATTTTAATTTATTGATAGGGTTATTAGGTTTTTTTGTTTTAAACGTAGATTTTTCATCGTATTGTTAATTAAACTGTTTTCTGTTTTTTTAATTATTTTTCTATTAAAGAAATTAAATAATATCATTTTTAGAATTCGTGAGGTATCTCTCAAAGCGAGTTTATATGGGGTTTTTTGATAATTATTTTGTGAAATTGGTCCCACTTGATTCGTTCGTTTCAATTATTGTTCGCGCTTAATTGGCTAGTTAAAAAAGCCTTTTCTAGTGATGATAATAGAGAGTGAAACGAGGACTAATGATGACTAAAAAAAATAATTACCTTAAGGTGTTCCCTTCTTTAATGATGCTGCTGTGCATTATGTTTGGTGTTGCCGCTTGTGGAAGTGGAGGCAAGGTAGTCGATAAAAATGACAACATTGAAAATGACCCTAATGGGGAGGTCTCTGGCAACGAAGAAGAAGTTCCTAATGGCAGTGAAGAAGTAGGACCTATTGGTGAAGCGCCTATTGTCTATCCACAAGAGGTCACCCTTGAGCTGGATTCAAAGTTGCCCATTCGCCTCACAGGTCTCGACCCACAACAATCGGATTTGATTTTTGAAATCGCATCGCAACCTGAAAACGGCGACATCAAAGGCTATCCCCCTCAAGTATTTTATGTGCCCAACTTTGGTTACACAGGTTCCGACTCGTTTTCTTTTCAGGCCATGGATGAAGACGGCAACTACAGTGAACCGGCAAAGGTATCCATTAACGTTAGGCACAATCAGGTGTTGTCATCTCACTTAGTGGGGCCCACCAATGATCTTTACGCCCATGTTCCCAATCACTTAGTGTACCGAGATATTGGCCCTAACCAATTTAAGTTATCCCGTGGTGGTTCTTTCGATGCGTTGCAGGACGAGGCCACATCCCGTAATTGGTTAGAGTACACCTGGTTGAACTTGGATCTTGGCGATCGTGTTTTACAACCCCCTTATACCGTCACCATGAAATGGAAGTCTGACCAAGAAGGCGGAACCATCTTAACCACTTCGGATTTTACCATCGAAGCCACGCAAGGCACCGATGCTTGTAATCATGTTGCCATGGTGGTTAACGATAGCGGCAGCCAACAGTACGTTAATGGTATTCATGTGAGTTCCAAAACATTCTCTGCTGCTTTAAGTGGAGAGCTGCAACTTGGCCCCTACCCAGGCTATTTATGGGATTTGCGAGTTTACAAAGATGCACTCACCACCAGCGAAGTAGCCAACGCCGCGCAAGATTGTTCAGGGCAAGCACAAACCCCTTTTGATGGCTCAACCAACGCGTTTACTTCCGATACTAATCAATACCCAGAGGTAGTGTGTGGCGTGTATGCCTGTGTTTGGTATAAAACCGGGCTTCATGGTGCCACCAAGGAAGAAGCCCTTCATTACATGAATATTCAAGAGGTTTTTTACGAGCACAATGTGTTTGTAGTGGGCATGCACGGCCACGGAGAAATTGGTGATTTTTATGCCAACGGGCGAGGCTTGTGGGATCGCTATGGAAAATGGCGTGACCATAAATTGGATGATCGCTGGACAAATTTTGCCCGTGTAGATGATCCGTTCGAAGGTGAGTACTGGTTGCATGAAGACTTTCACCAGTATCAATCAACGCTAACCGGGTATGTGGGAAGCGGCAATCCAGGTTGGGTAGCAGAAGGGACCGCCAGTTGGGCAGTGTTGGAATATAACCCTACCTCTGACGACTTATGGATTATGTCCCAATACATTTTAGATGCGCACCATCCTTTTTGGGATGCCCCTAGAGTTGAAGACAATGACATTTTTGCCTCACGAGTGCGCCCAGGTGGCGGCGTTAATGGTGGTCATCGTTATGGCACTCAGGTGTTCTATACCTACCTAACCGAGGCGGTGTTAAGCAGCAAGGCAATAGGTGATTTTTACAATAGGCCATTTTCTGACAACAACGCGGAAATTCTGCCTAACTTGTATGAATTATTGGCCGAGCAAGGTGTGGACATGCGCGACATGTTTATTGAATTCGCAGCGCGCACAGCCACCTACGATTACAAATTTGACAAGGCCGACATGACCGAGGTGTTTCGTGCCATTGAAAAAAAATCCCTTAAAGAACTGGCAAGGTCTCACGTAGGAGATCCTAAATTGGAAAACCCAGATGTAAAATCCGATGATAAATTTACAGTGATTTATGATCATCTTGGCACCCAAGGAAAATTCGTCGAGCCTCCTGAAGGTTTCGCACCGGGCGGTTGGGGCTACAACACCTATAAGGTGAATGACGCTCAAGGTGTGTATAAAATTTCTATCGACAACTACGACCACGAACTCAGTGCCATGGTAGTGCTTTATGATGAAGAAGCGGATCAGCAAAGTTACTTTCCCATTCCGCGAGATAAATTAGCATCTGGCATTGAAGTGGAAGCCAATGGAGAAGATATTCTTTTGGTGGTGGCCGCCACGACCTCTGATTATTTCTGGGGCTATGATACTTTTCCTTATTCTTATTCAATCAAGGTTAAAGGGAGCGAGAGCGACAGTGAGAACGACAGTGAGAACGAAGGTGGTAGCGAGAGTGAAGGTGAAGTAGATAGTAGTCAGCCCACTACCGGTAAGCTTCGTGTATTTGTTTTGGCAGGTCAATCAAACATGGTGGGTTACGGCTACGTGGAAGGCCCCAATGCTGTGCGTCCTAATGGAACGCTTTCATGGTTACTTGAACAAGAAAACCTAAAAGCGGATTACCAGCACTTAGTAGATGCCAATGGCGCCTACACAGTTCGTGACGATGTTTGGTTAAGCTTTATGCGAGATTTCTACACAGCCGGATATTTAACCACAGGATTTGGGCATCCGGGTGATATGAAAAGTGGCCCTGAACTGGGCTTTGGACATGTAATGGGCAACGCCCTTGAGGATCCTATCTTACTGATTAAAATTGCAGAAGGTGGAAAGAGCTTGGCCGTGGATTTTCGTCCACCCAGTTCTGGCGGCACCACGGGGGCCATGTACACTAAGCTTGTGGATGATGTGGCCGCCGTATTGGCAGACCCAGCAGCCTACTATCCCGACTACGACGGACGCGAAGTGGAGCTGGCTGGTTTAGTATGGTTTCAGGGCTGGAATGACTTTGTACTGACCGAGTATGTTGATGGGTACCAAGATAACATGGTGAACTTGGTTCGAGATGTACGAGATGCTTGGGATACTTCAGAGCTTCCCTTTGTCATTGCCGAAACGGGCAATGCTTGTGCCGCAAGAGCAAACCCTCGAGGACTGGCCACTTGTGCAGCACAAAAGGCTGTCACCGAATTGGCTGAATTTTCAGGACAAGCAGCCTACGTGAGAACCCGTGATTACTACTTTGACCGTCTTGATTCCCCCTATGACAACGCCACTCACCATTGGCGCGGAAATTTTCAAAGTTACTATTTAATCGGCAATGACATGGGCCATGCCATGCTGCCATTAATTAAATAGGATGCCCCATGAGTAATTGTTTGGGGCTTTAGCTAGCTTGCTTTAGAACCCAAAATGAGAAATTACTGCAGTGTTATTTAGGTCAGTCCTGAATAGCATTGCTTTAAGCCTGTTACTAGTTGTTGGTTTTGATTTTTTAAAGGAGCTTAGATTTTTGATCCCTAATTAGGGGGAAGCAACAACGCAATAAGAAAATACTTTATAAAAACTGACGGGCTAATTTGTACGTTTGTTTTTAAAAAAGCAATCGTTAATAGGGTTCAAAACTGATGGCATGCAAGCCAGAGCCTAACTAGAACACTCAATTAATGAGCCAAAATACCTAAAGGTCACGAGAAAAACTTATTCACTTTTTATCTGCATCAAATAAAACTTAGCGCTAAACATAAGCCACCCCTTGTACTGAAAACTATCTGGCCAAATATCACCTGTCCCTTCCTATGGCCTATGTTAGCGTCAAGTGGTACTGAAGCATGCATTCTCAGAATAATAAAACACCACCCTAGGTGGTTAACGCTCAAGGAAGTTCTCATGCTAAAACCCTTTAAGTTACCTATAACCCTGCTAGCGGGATGTTTCGCTCTCTCAACATCGGTTATGGCTGATGTCTTATACAAACAAGACCTGCAAGGATATTGGAGTGACTCGGGTGGTCAAGACCACCAAGCCGTAGGCAACCCCACAGTATTATTTGATCTAGCGGTGAATACATCGGTGACTATAAACCTCACTTCAAATGAAGATGGGGTTCTGTATTTATTAAATGAATCAGGAAAGGTGATTAGCAGTGATAATGACAGTGGCGATGGCCATAACCCAAGAATTACAACGGACCTAGCCAGCGGCAGTTATCAACTGGTGGCCGCCACCCAGCTTGATCAACGGGCAGGGGAGTTCACCTTAACGGTCAATGAAGGTAACCTTCAATTTCAGCAACTTATGGACATTAAAACCATCAGTTCTTTTAACTGGGCTTACGATGACAGTGGCACAGGCAGTGACGATGACTTAACCGTTTATCACCCAAATCTTAGCGGGGCCTCAGGCTATTATTCGTTAGGAGATTTAGCCATTAATGGTCGCCATCAACCCAATACCAGTTTTGCGGTGAAAGGCAGCGGGGACGTATTAGCTAAACCCACAGATTACAGTTTAGTGTGGAAGGATTCTGGATCGGGAGGCGATCACGACGGGGCTTTTTGGTTGCCCACAGCTCCCCAAGGTTACACCTGTTTAGGCATGATGGTGCAGGCCAATTATTCTAAACCCTCTACCGATGCCATGAGGTGCGTGAAAAGTGAATTTGTATTGCGTGGCGCAGCCAATAAAACTTGGGATGACAGTGGTTCGGGAGCCAATTGGGATTTAGGCATTTGGACAGTAGCCGCAGCATCGGCCAAAGGGTTATCGGCCAATACTTTTATTGGTAACCGTAGCCAAAGTAATAATGGCGGGGATAAATACTGGGTACTGAATAAAGACCGCATTAATGAAGTGGGCTTGGGTCTGCCAGCGGACCCTAGAGAACTGGCGCTAAAATATGCCCCTAAGGTGTATATGCACAGCGATGAAAATTATTTCCCATCTTCAGTGGAATGGTTTTTACAATACACTCACCTTGAAGGCGATAGATACGTAACCGATCAAGCCTTAGGCTGCGATTCTTGTACCGACCCTGATTTTTTAAACGGCACAAACGTTTCTCAAAGCACGCCGCCCACCTACGCCATGATTGTGCCTAAAGGCAATAACGTTACCGACATTGTTTATTGGATGTTTTACCCCTACAACAATGGCAAGCGCGTGTGCATTGGTTGGTACTCTCCTTGGGGTTGTGTGGGGGGCTATTCTACCTTTGGCAATCATGTGGGAGATTGGGAACACATGACAGTCCGCTTAGAAAACGGCCAAGCCTCGCAAGTGTATTTAAGCCAACACAGTGACGGAGAAATATTTAATTGGGGAGACGCGGCCATAGGCTATGAAGGCACTCACCCAATCGTATTCAGTGCCGACGGTTCTCACGGTTTGTATTCGGATGCGCGTCGTCATGTTTATCAGAATTTACCTAATGGGGATTTTTTAGCAGACGATACCAACTACGGCTTAAACTGGGATACTTGGAACAACTTACAAGTGATTCAATGGAGCCCGGTGGGAGAATATCAAGGGGATGAAGCCTGGTTAAACTTCACGGGCCGTTGGGGCAATGAAAAAAGTGGCTGTGGCATTGCCGAAACAGTGAGCGGTGAATGCGTATTAAACAGTGGCCCTTCAGGGCCCATGAGTAAAAATGCCAGCGACCCGAATTATCAAGGACTGGATTAAGGTTAGGCAGTTAACTTTAAATTAATTGTATTTGTAATAGCGCCTAAGGCGCTATTACTTTTTTATGGCTGATAAATTCAATCTAACCTTTCATAACTTTCAATTGAAAGCTCTACTCCCTCAGAGTGAAATAAAGACGTAGATAGATCCATAATGGTCCGCCAATCGTCAGACTTCATACAATTAAGGTGATCTTGTTCAGACGCCCATTCCCAATACATCATGGTTTCATTTTTATTTACGGTTTGATGAAAAGCAATGGATATAAAGCCGGGCTGGCGCTTGGCAATGGGAATCATATTCTTGCCCACCGCATAGATGGCTTCTTTAAGATCAGCGGGATATTGAATTTTGGATATGGCCACAAAGCTCATTTTAATTCTCACTGTTTGTAATTAAAACTTGGTCCGAATAAATTTTAAAATGGAATTAATTGCCTAACCAAGTTAAAGCCTCTTGTTCGCTGGAAAATTCCTTAAGCCTAAGGCTGGCTTGATGAATTGATATATCAAGTAAGCCTTTCGGTACTTTGGCTTTTTTACTGAGCAGGGCTATATGGGCAAATTCAAATTCATCTAAGGATACTAGATACTTAGCAAATAACGTTTGCTCCAGTGCGGTCATTTTGTGTTTGACAGGGCTTAGGTCAATCATAAGCCGCAGTGGCTGGCCGCGCTTTTTATAGGTGCACAATTCACTCACCACCGCCATACGTTCTTCCATGGTGACTAAGCCTGTGTAACGCACACAGGTAATCTTATTCGTGAGGGCTTCGATTTCATAAGTCATGGCGAATTATTTAAACATCATAAGCCTAGCCATTAACCGAATTCCCCAGAAAAAAAGTCTTTTAATGGCTTAATTGCACATGAACGGCACATGGGGCTTCCTTAATAAATAGCGCTATTTGTGTGTATTAAGGTTAGCAGTGGATTCGGTTGTTTGAGGCATTCTATGCCACTAAATAAGCTACTGTTACTGAGTTAGTCACTATCTATAAATAAAAATTCGAAAAATAACGAACTTTATCAACAGCTTATAAGCAGTCTTTGGGTCCCTGCTTCGAACAGGGTAAGTCATTTTACCAAAAGGTTGAATAATGTCATTTAGCGACTATGTTTAACCATAAGGTTAAATATTAAGAGGCTGTTTTGAGTACCACAAAATCCGATCCACTGGATCAAGTATTCATGTCCCTAGCGGATGGCACTCGCCGCGAGATTGTGCAGATGCTTTCAAAAGGGGAATGCACCATGTCGCAACTATCTGAGCCATTTGCCATGTCCATGGCCGCGGTGTCTAAACATGTAAAGGTGTTAGAAAACGCGGGCTTAGTAAAACGCAGAATAGCAGGGCGCAACCATTTTTTAATGTTAGTGCCGGAACAACTGGCGGGTGGGCTAGATTGGATCAGCGTATATCGCTACTTCTGGTCACAACGTTTCGATGAATTAGATAAATATATAAGTGAGGATTAATCATGTTTGAACTAACCATGCAGCGCACGTTTAATACCCCAGTGGAAAAATTATTTGATGCTTGGTGTCAACCAGAGATAATTCAAAAATGGTTTGCCCCAGGAGCCATGACAGTGCCCGAAGCCAGTAGTGATATTCGTGAAGGAGGCAAATATCGCATAGTGATGCACGATAGCGATGAAAACAGCAATCACATTGTGGGCGGTGAATACAAACAAATAATTAAAAATAAACGATTAGAATTTACTTGGCAGTGGGAAGGAAATCCTATGGTGACAAAGGTGTGCGTGACATTTAATGCCCTAGACGATGGTCGCTCTGAATTGCATTTAACCCACAGTGAATTTGCCGAGCAAGTTGCTTGCGATAAACACGAAATGGGTTGGGGCGGCTGCTTAGCTAATTTAACCAAGTTAATGAATTAATAGTGCTTATCTTAATGTATGGATTATTTATTCATCCACAATATAATCACCCCAAAAACTCTTATTGTCGATCGTGTCTAGCGCACCCCATGAGTAGGCTTGAGCATATAAATGAATAAACAGTGGCGCTAAAGTCGTTTGCCCTGGTTTAATTTCAAATTCTACCACAGGCTTTAGAGCGTTATGAATGAGTCCACCCATCGTATAGTCATTGAATCGCTCTATCACATAACGACCAGGTGCTAGGTTATCAAAATACTCAACACGATTACTCGCTTCATTGTCGAAACTGATTAGACGATTGTGGATTTTACCTGTTTCTTGATTCTTAAAAAAAACTTCGATACCAATTTCGGTAAAGTATAAATTTTCGGTAGCCAGTTCGCTTAGTACAGCGAAGGCGATACGACCGGTTGTTTCTGTTTTTGTTTCTGTTTTTAGTTGTGCAAAGCAATTGGATATAACAAAAAAAGCTGCAAGTAAGCCATAGAATTTCAACACTTTCATTTTTGGTTCTACCATCAGTTAGTTAAAGGTGGCTTTAGTGTGAGTTAATCTTATTGTTGAAGAAGCCGCTACGCGACAAATTATCAGAATCTGACATCAACAATAATTCCTTTATGCACTTCCTCCCGAGTGTACAATAAAAGGAATTACCATGGCCATTTTTTACATAGTATTGAACTTCACTTCAGGGCTTGACGCCTTGTCCAAACTCGGCGTCGCCTAAAGCGCCTACCGTTGGTGGTCTTCCTTGAAAGCCAATAAATATTTCTTCGTAAGTCCGCTTTCTTTTTTTAATTAAGAAGTGAACAAGGCGTAAAGTCAGAGGCGTAAGCTATTAATAGAGCTGCCCTTAACGCTAAGCATTAATAATAACAGCGACATAAGTAATCTACTAAAATTTGATAATTATTGAATATGCAGCACATCCCAGTCTGGTCGTCTTTTTGAAGACTCTCACTGGACAGTAATTCAGCTTTATTCTGTGCAGCCACCTTCAACAAATGCGACTTCTGCTCTAAATGCATTCGATTAACCGCAAGTGCTGAATTTGGGTAATTTCTTAAATTATCCAAATTCATTAGGCACTTTTCAAATATGGTATTTAGTTCAATAGTGTTTAGTGAACTCGGGGATATTCACGGCTTATAAACTAATTAAATTCAACTTTTATTTCTATAATTTACTTTCAATATGCTGATGCAATAGGTGCAAAGCCCCTTCGCTGCGTCCAAATATAAAGCTTTCATTAGCACCTGATTTCAACCCTTTTTGTATACTTTGTGCAATTTCAAAGTCTTCATCTAGGGTCTTAACCGTAATGGCATGATTCAACTTCCACATATTAAAATCACTGTCTGTTAACGGCGCTTTAGGTGCTGGGTAAAGGGTGGTAATAGTGATTTGGGTTTCAGTTGGAGATAATGGCGTGGATTGAATCCATTCCACATGATTATGTTGAACTAAAAATGTGGTCATGGGCATTAGTGCATAAGTTAAATGGCTATGTTCACGCAGGGCCCATTTGTCTTGAGGCTTCTTTGCCAAGCTTTCAAGGGAACTGCGCGGCAATATCATGCGAGCGTGGGGACCAAAAAAATCAACTATGGATAGATTGTCGTGAAAAAATGGTGCAATGGTATTTTTGTGAGCAAAGCGAAAGTGGTAGGTTTCAAGGCCACCATCGGCAATGATTCTCCAGTTGGCTCTCCATACTTTCTTTGTGCTTGTAAACACTTCCAGATCGTCCATATTGAGCCACTGTAAATCGGCTCCGGCACCTTGTAAAAAATCATCTAATGCTAGGTCGCTGCTGGCATGTAGCCATATGAATCCGTATCTCTCAATACAAGGGATTTCCTTTAAACCCAGTTGGGTTTTATCTAAGGAAGGAAAGCACTGTTCACCATGGGGAATGGAACTTAAATTTCCTTGGTTATCGTAACTCCAGGCATGATAGGGGCAACGAAAGCGTCTGGCGCAACCAGATTCCTCGTCTACTAATTGAGTACCGCGGTGACGGCAAACATTATGAAAGGCGTGGGCTTTGCCATTTTCATCTCGAGTAAACAGCAGAGAACCTATACTGGCTTGTACCGTGACAAAACTGTTATTTTCTGTCAATTGCGATTGGTGTATGTAGGGGGTGGGAAGTTTGTTAAAAAGTGCGTTCATCTCATTTTCAAATAAACCATCCTCACCCAAATAACGTTTACAATCTGAGAAGTTAACTTGTTCACTTAATTGGGTGGTCTTTTTATCTTTTAACGTGAATAAGGCATTTATTAACGTTATTTGTTGGTCATTATTCATGAGATCACCTTTGTGTTCTTTGAAAAATAAATAATTAGTGGACTAATAATCGGTCCAGCATCATGGCTTTTAACTCAATAGACTGTTGTTTGAGAATGTTCTTATACTCTTTTGCACTTAACATTTGTTTGAGTGTGGGCAGGGAAATCATAAAATAATGCTGTGCTCCCAATACGTTGTAAATAAAGGCCAGTGCAGCCACTTGTTTAAATTCTCCTTGGCTTTGGCCTTTTTTAATAATGGCCACCATAGCTTCCAACAAGGGGTTCAAATACCAATTAATAGCATGGGGAGCCCGTTCAGGGTTGTCGAGTAACTCGCGCATTAAAACCCGCGCGCCATCTAGGTCCTCTAAGCCCCATTGCGCCATGCGCTCAAATGCAGCTTCTATTTGTAAGGTAGCACTGTCGTATTGCTCATTATGATTAACCCTGTCCATAACCTGTTGGGCAATTTGCTTCAAAACTTCACCATATAACTTTTCTTTAGTGGAAAAGTGATGCAATAGCGCTTGCTTTGATATATCCAGTTGATCGGCAATATCCCGAATACTGGTGCCATAAAAGCCCTTTTGGGCAAACATCTTAGTGGCGCTGTGGATCAACCGTTGGTAGGTTGAATGGCTCATATTTTTACCTGTTACTTTACTTACCGATCGGTAAGTTTGAATTGCAGGTTACTTACCGATCGGTAAGCTGTCAAGTGGTACCCTTTTCTATTTGTTAGGCTGAAGATCGGACAGGGTTACGAGTCGCTTCAGAAAATTTGAAGTTTGGGTCACTGCATTAATTTTTTTGAATCTGTTTATTTAAGTGAGCAGGGTAAGTTCATCGGCTAACGGGAGTTAGCACTGTGAAGGTAAATAATTTTATAAAGTAAATATTCTGGCATTACTACTCTAAAGCTGCTATTTACGGTTACTAAGGAAAGAATAGTTCGTTCACAGAAAAGTAAGTACATGCATAGCCTGAGTAACCACCCTTTTAAAGACAGTGAATAGAAGCACAAAACTAACACGATACGAACTTTCAAAATGCTGTCTGTAATAGTAATTCTTGAATTACTGTATTTTTTATTGGCATGTGGCTAATAGTTTACGCCCCAATCTATTGATAGTAGTCTTCAAAAAACACTCAAAAAATGGTCCGTTCATAAAACGGCCTTCACTGACGTACTAACGCACTGCATTTATAGAGAGGCTAAGAGAAAACTATGAAATTACTGCTTAAACTAATTGGAGCAATATTCGTATTGTTCGTGGTATTTTTCATATCCATTGCTGCCTACGTTTCATCAAAATCCTCTGAATATGAAACAACAGCAGTTCCTTTCATTAACGAATTGATCCCTAAATTATCTACATGGGATATAGAAGTATTTAAAGAGTACTCTGCACCTAAACTTAATAAGGAGTCATCAGATGCGGATCTATCTAGATTGTTAAAGTGGTTTAGTAAGTTAGGCAAGCTTAAGAGTACGGGTGAACCTGATCTTAACGGGGTTAAGAATGGCAACATACTCACATATGCTATTCCTGTTAGATACGAAGCTGGCGAGGCTATTATTTCCCTGACGATTGAAGATACTGAGGATGGGTTTCTTATTCATCACTTTGATTTAGACTCGATTGCGTTGGTTGAGTGATTTTTGAAATAGATGCGTTATAAATTAAATAACCTAGAATGTAAGCGATGAGGCGATTCACACTTATTTGTGAAATTTTATTCTCATCGCCTGTATCGATGATCTAAAAGCTTTCCTTAAGCGAGTAATGCAGTGTATCCAAAAAATAAATTCAGCTGTATTTCGTGCACAGGGTGCTTAATTAAATGAAGTATGCTCCTTGGAAAGATTACAAAGCCATCTCAGCCGATTTAAAGAGAATTTACCAAGCCACTACCAAAGAAAGTACATTTCAGTCACTGAATGCCCTTAAATAAGCCGGCTCGTGGAGCCAGAACAGGGACAATCTCAATACATTATTTAACCACCCAGCAGATATTCGAAAAGCAGCGAAGAAAAGCAAAGTATTCCCAACGGGTGATTTAGTTTTAAAAATGATTTATCTGGCCATAGGTCAATTCTTATAAAAGTAGGCCATGGCCATTGGAAACTGGCCTTGAATCGTTTTAAAATTGAATTCAAAGGCCGTTTTAAAGACTCTATTTTAAACGAGCAGTTACACAGAATAGTTTACAGGCTGCGCCTTTTTGATATTAAATTACAACTAGTTCTCATATTGCTCGCCATTTACCACATCCCAATCGTAGGAAGTTTCATAGCCGTTTTCAGTTTTTACAAACACCTTATAAATGTTTAGATGCTCTTGAGTTTTTTCCCCTGCCATTTTGACGGTTTGCCCCTCGTATTGGCGTAACTCACTTAAGCTAAGGCCAGTTAGTTTTACGCCATTTATTTGATATTGGCCTTTATTAAAAGCGACCTTACCTTCTAACATGGTCATTTCTGAGGCCATTGCCCCATAGGCCATTACCAGTGCCAGCGTTGCCATTATTATTTTATTCATGTGTTCATCCCCAGTTTTAAATTTGTTACCGTCATTGGTAGGCAGTAATTTAAAAGTAAAAAATGACAAGACCATTACGATTTGGTGACAGTATTAGTTTAGCAATAAAATTGTCATATAATGGTGCTCTAGGCTAGAGTAATGGAGGGTATGGATTGATTAAACGGGCAGTGACTATGGTATTGGATGATTATCTGAAAGGTATTCCTGATCACAGATTGGCGGGCTTTAATGCAATTTTAAAGCTCATTAGGCAGATGTACCCCAATGCTATTGAATCCATGAAATATAAAATGCCCACCTTTGAGAATGGCAATCACCAAGGGGATAAACCCGGTTGGATTGCCCTTGCTAATCAAAAAAATTACGTGTCTGTGTATACCTGCATGGAAGGGCACCTAGTCAGTTTTAAAGAACGTCACCCGAATATAAAGACTGGTAAAGGTTGTATTAACTTTCGAGATAAAGACGAGATCCCGCTACAAGATTTAAAACTCGTGATCGCTAGTGCTATGGAATACCAGCACGACTAGCATCAAGCTTATGAGAGCGCGGTTATTAGGCCCTTTCATTTGGCATATTTCATTGACATCAAGTCTCCACTCATAGATAAACAGTTCACTTATAATAAAAAAAACCCCCAAGGTCTGTTGATATACAATGACAAAACTTCCAGTACTGATGCCTTTGCCCAGTCATGATTACGATCCCAGCGAAGTGGCCGTTTCTTGGCAAACGCTTACGAAAGCAGGCATAAAGGTGGTATTTGCCACCATAGACGGCCAGCCTGCCCAAGCAGATGCCATGATGCTAAGCGGTGAAGGCTTAGACCCCTGGGGATTCATCCCCGTTTTAAAGAAATTACCTTTAATTGGTTTAGTGTTACGAGCCAATAAAAGTGCCCGTTATGCCCATGGTCAAATGCTATTGGATGATGATTATCAAAATCCAATTTGTTACAAAGATTTAAAAGTGCAGAATTTTTCCGGGTTAATTTTGCCCGGCGGCCATGCGCCGCGCATGCGCCAGTATTTAGAAGACTCAATTTTGCAAAATTTTGTGGCCGGCTTCTTTGATGATTCTCAAAATGCCCTTGAATCTAATTCAATAGCGCCTAAACCTGTGGGGGCCATATGTCATGGTGTGGTACTGGCGGCTCGTGCAATTTCTAAAAAAACAGGCAAGTCAGTTTTGTTTGGTAAGAAAACCACCGCGCTCACTTGGCAGCTGGAAAAATCCGCATGGGACTTAACACGTTTTTTAGCCCGTTTTTGGGACGCCAATTACTATCGCACTTATCAAGAACAAGCAGGGGAAGAGAAAGGCTATCGTGGTGTACAACAAGAGGTGACACGTAATCTAGCCAATGCTAATGATTTTATGGATGTGCCTAAAAAAGCACCAGACTTTTTAATGAAAACCGCTGGAATATTTCGAGACAGTCAACAAAGTAATAAACCCGCTTGGGTGGTACGGCATGATTTTTATATCTCGGCCCGTTGGCCAGGCGACGTACATACCTTTTCCTATCAATTTGTTCAGGCATTTAAAGAATATGATTTAATGGCCAGTAATACATCTATGCAGCTGGAGCTATCAAATGAGTAAAGCGTATGTAATTGGCCATGTGAGCGTCATTGATCATGATAAATGGGCGCAGTATCGCGCTTCGGTTCCCAAGACGTTGGTCCCTTGGTGTGGAACTTTGATATTGCGTGGCAAGTTTAAAAAATTGCTGGCCGGGCAACACCAGCATACCGATACAGTGGTGATTGCTTTTAATAATATCAGCGATTTGAATAGCTGGTTTGAATCAAGTGCGTATCAAGCGCTGATTCCTTTACGGGAATCGGCTGCTAAGATAGATTTATTATCCTTTGAAGAGTAGGCATTGGCTGGGTGAGTTCACGCTTAAAATTCCCCTTCATTGGGAATCAAAAGCTGTTGGCTATTGGTGATCTAATTACGCTACCTTTAAAAGTTTATCTTTTAAAGCTTACGCCTTGTATGAATGGAAACCGGAATATTGTTACCTTTTAACCATTCTTAGGATTTTTGATCAAAGTGATCTTTTTAGTAATGGCTGATCCTTATTTTTACTCCATTAATGAATACCAATTCATTGTAGGGGCTCATGACACTGGCTATCATTGCCTGTGCTGCTAAAAACACAGGCACTGTCCTATTAATTTGTTAAGGAATAACATGTCGCTTATTGCCAATACGCCTAAACCCCCTTATTACGCCGCCATTTTCACCTCACATAGAACCCCTGATGATAATGGTTATGGTGAAATTGCCCTGCGTATGGAGGAACTGGCTGCTCAACAACCGGGCTTTCTGGGCGTTGAGGCTGCACGTGAAGAGTTGGGCATCACGGTGTCTTATTGGAGCAGCCTAGAGGCCATTAAAAACTGGAAGGCTAATGATGAACACTTGCAAGCTCAAAAAAATGGTCGTGAAAGCTGGTATTCTGACTTTACAGTGCGCATCTGTAAGGTAGAGCGTGACTATTGTTTGTAGCGTTTTATGTGGTCACTTTTGTTTGTAAAAATGCAAAATATGTAAAGTGCTTTTCCGTTATTGAATTTTAATAGGTTGTCATTCATGGCTGTGCGTTTACCTTCGCTGAATGTATTAACTGCTTTTGAGGCTGCGGCGCGCCATGTAAGCTTTAAAGAGGCGGCTGATGAATTGTGTCTTACGCCTTCGGCGGTGAGTCATCAAATTAAAGTGCTGGAAAAAGAGCTGAATATTGCGTTATTTAAAAGATTAAACCGAGCGTTAGAATTAACCCCACAGGGAGCCCGCTATTACGCCAGTATAAAAGGGCCGTTACAGCAACTAAAAAACGCCACCAGCCATTTGTTAAGTGACCAGAAAGTACAGCAATTTCGTATAAACAGCATTCCATTTATCACTAACACCTTGTTAGTGCCTCATTTGCAAAGCTTTAAAAATAATCATCCTGATCTAAAAATACAAATTGAATCGAAAGTGAAGCGAGTCGACTTTGGTGCTAGCGCCACTGATGTGGCCATTCGCTATCAAAACGGTGGTGAACCTGATTTACATTATGAAGAAATTACCCCTATCAGCATTACCCCAGTCTGCAGTCCAGAGTATTTAGAAAAATACCAAGTGCGCTACCCGAATTTTGATGGCCCTCATAATATAATTCGCCTAATCAATGATCCTGTGTCCTGGCCTAGTTGGCTAGATAAATGGAAGCCTGGCATTAAAGTCGGTGATGAATTACTGCTCGATAATTATCAGGCGGTTTTAGACAGCGCCCGGCGTGGTTTTGGTTTAATTATGGGCTACTTGCCAGCTTTATTACCCTATATTAAAAATTCTGAATTGGTCTTGCCATTTCCTAATCAAGAATGTGAAATGCATCATTTATATTTGGTGTACCAGAAGTCAGACAAAAACCTAGATACAGTTCAATCCTTTCAAGTGTGGTTTAAAAAACTCGTTAATGGCTTAACGGTTGCTGGGCCTGAAGATTAAAAACACTTACTTAGCAAGCTGGCATTCGGGTTAGTTATTTTCATCTGACGGGTGGAAAATCCCGTTTGTGAAGGATTTTAGATATTTTTAAGCTGGTGTTTTTAATTAGGAGCCCAGTATGATCTCACAAGCCATAGATGGTTTTTTACCCAGCCTAAGAAAAACCACCATACTTAATAATCCTAAAGTGTTTTCCCGTGATGGCATTCAATTTATGGATATGGGTAATTGTCATATTCGTTATCGGGTGATTGGCACGGGCAGTACCACACTATTGTTTGAGACAGATCCACCTGTGGTGATTGAACATTATGATGAACTGGTTTCATTATTAAAAAATGACTACAAAATAGTCATCTTTGAGCCCCCCGGTTTTGGTCTGTCTATTCCTAGCATGTCACTGAGTTATGACTTTCATTCTGTGGTTTCTATCACCGAGCGGTTTCTTGAAAAATTAAATTTAGGCCCTTATGTTTTCAATGCACCTTGCGTGTTGGGGTATGGAGCCTTAGGGTTGGCGCATAAACGCCCTGATTTAATTTCAAACTTGGTTTTAATGCAGGTGCCCAGTTGGCAAGAAATGTTAAAGTGGAAAAAATTAAGAGACCCTAAAGGTATTTTAGGCACTCCCATATTGGGGCAACTGTTATTGCAAATGCTTAAGCGTAAACGTACCCCTCAATGGTTTGAGGCATCTTTAGGGAATATGGATTTACATTCGCATTTTAATCAAGTAGCTCAACAAGCATTTGAACAGGGTGCCAGTTTTAATTTAGCCAGTGCGTTTCAACAGTTTTTAATTGGCCCGTCACCGCTTCTAAAAAAACCAAAACAACCTACCTTGGTAATTTGGGGAGAACTCGATAACTCTCATTGCCACACCTGTAAAAGCAGCAGTGCTCAGCTGGTCGAAAATGCACATACGGTGAATCTTGCTGAATCAGGGCATTTTCCCGAATTAGAAACCCCCAATATTTTTTGTCATCATTTAGATGCCTTTTTAAACACCCCTCATTTAAAATCGAAAATATAAAGCATCGCACAGCTTAACAATTTAATTTTAGCTGTGCATATAGCGTGCCTTTAATAATATTGTAAATAGGACGATTTAGGCTTTAATTATTTAACCAGTCCTCTTGCTAATCGCGAGGTATTTTCAATGAATGCTTCTTTAAGCCTGTTTATCTTCCTTTTTTTTATGAGTCTCTTTACTCATGCCAGCGAGCTAAAAGTACTCACTTGGGATGGCTATGTGATGCCCCAAGAAGTACAAGCGGTGAATAAACTGCTAAAAGATAAAGGCTATGATATTACTGTGAAAGTCATATCTCCTTGGGCCGAAGGACCTGAGCAAATGTATAAATTATTACGTGCTCAAAAGGCCGATATCTCATTTCTTACCCTTAATTACATTAAAATGCAGGACAGTAAAACGGCTCGCTTATTACAAGCTATTAATGTTAATTCTCCACGGTTAACAAATTATCAGTATTTATCTAAGTCACTTACTAACATTGCTATGGGTTTGAATAAGGGTGGTAAACCCTTATATATTCCTTGGGGCGGTGGTGCTTATGGTATTTGGGTGAACAATGAAAAAGTGAAAGCCAGTGATGTGCCTAGCAGTGTTGAAGAACTATGGGCGCCACGTTGGAAAGGAAAGTTGTCTTTAAGTCAGGGCCAGGTGCAACCTAATATTGCTTTGGCATTACTAGCATTAGGTAAGCCACCATTTTACTTAAACGATTTAGCGCAGAGCCGGGAAAAGCTAAACACAGTCATCAGTAATGATAATACCATTCAAAATAAGGTGACGGCGCTTTATAAACAGGTGGGACTTTTCTGGCCAAGTGCTCCTGAATTTCGAGATGACTTTTCATTGGTGGCATCGTATGGTCCTGGTGCAGTTGCCCATAATGCCGGTGGCGCTAACTGGAGCTTAGTGAGTTTTAAAGAAGGCAATACCGTGTGGTTAGACACCATTAATTTTAGTGTGACGTTAAGCGGTAAGCGTTTGGAAGCCGCTGAAATATTTGCTAATTATTTTATTGGGAAAACGGTGCAAAATAGAGTGGTTGGGGGTTTGGGTATGGTAGCAGCCTCAAGTGAAGTGGATAAAAACCCTTTAATTGAAGCTAACCCTAAGTTTTTTTCCGATACTATGTTTTGGCCTCCCTATCGTAAATCGGCCGACAATGTTATGAATAGCATATCAGAGAAAGCCATGAAGGATTCGGGGCATTAACCTTTCAAAATAAAGTTTGATGATGAAGAGATGGGTGCCTTCATCATCGAATTTTATGTATTAAAACTACAGTTTAGCTACGCACTTAATTTCTAATAATAATTCAGGCATCACCAGTGCAGTGACCTGTACCAATGTTTGGCATACTTCAGCAGCGCCTCCATAAAATTCACTTCTTGAGGCAAATACCGCTTCGCTTTGCTGCATTAAATCTTTCATATCGGTGGTAAACCAAGTCTCATCCACAATATTTTTTGCGCTAGCATCAAACTGTTGTAAGACGTGTTTGATATTGGCATAAGCCAGCTGGGTTTGTTCCACAATATTGGCACCGGGCGAGCCATCGTGTTTGACACCTACTTGACCCGAGATATACAGGGTGTCATCCACCTTGACCGCTTGGGCATAAATATTGTTGTAGGGGCCTGCACTGTAAACTTCTTTGGATATTGCCATGGTTTACTCTTGTGGTTGTTATCTGGTGGATAGTACTAAGTGTTGTCGTAGATCCGCTAGTATTAACAAATATGGCATTTTCAACAATTCTTTCAAAACATTTGTATGTTAAACAGTGACCTTTATCAGTTTTTAGTGAATGGCTTGCTCATGAGGCGCAGTACGTAAATACCTAGGAGTCTGAGAGTGGGCTAATCACCAGTCTAACTGGTACTTATGTATTGGTGGCGAATAAGCACTTATCAAGCGGTAGCGCGGTCAGATTCCGTTGTTTTAAGATCATAAAGGCGTCCATTGCGGCCCATTCATTAAGGTAACGGGTCTTAAATGCACTGCCATAACGCAAATGAGCTTTACTAGATGACTCTTAAATAGCTAATCCCAGTATTTGGCAGGGTCGGTTCAATATTGAATACACTCTCTTAAAATGGCCCTGCAGCACATTAAAATACTTAATTGAAATCCTTCAAATTTTTAGGCCATACCCATCGGCTTATTGCGCACTTCTGCGCGCTCACCCGCCATATACTTGTTTTACCAAATCAAGCACAACAAGCGGAGTTACTCATGAACGTATTATCAGCTACCAATATAAAAGCCATTCTAGCCAGTAAAGCAGGCTATGCCGCCACACTGCTTCGAGTGCCTGTGGGCCTAGTGTTAATGGCCCATGGCTCACAAAAACTATTTGGCTGGATGGGAGGCTATGGACTAGAAGGAACCGGTCAATGGATGGCTTCGGTGGGGTTCGAGCCAGGTTACCTTATGGCTTTAATGGCCGGCAGCGCCGAATTCTTTGGCGGTTTGGCCTTGGTATTAGGGTTACTGACTCGCCCTGCGGCCTTGGTACTGACATTTATGTTGGCAATGGCCATGACGCTGCATGTTGGCAATGGTTTATTCATGAGCAATAACGGTTATGAATATGCCCTGACTCTACTGGTGGTGTCGTTGGCACTGCTTGTTCAAGGTGGCGGCAAGTTTTCTTTAGACCAAATCCTTGTTTCAAAAATTAATTCATAGGTTAAAAACAAAAGTAAAAACTTAAATTAAATAAATTTAAGTTTTTACTTAATTATTCATTTTAAAAAATAAAGAATTAGGAGTAGTACATGGGCTTGTTAGTAGATGGCAAATGGCTAGATCAGTGGTATGACACCAGTGCTAGCGGTGGTGAATTTATTCGCCAAGATGCTCAATTTAGAAATACCATAGGTCAGGGAAGTGAATTTCCTGTGGAATCGAATCGTTATCATTTATATGTGTCACTGGCTTGTCCTTGGGCTCATAGAACATTAATTTTTCGTAAAATTAAAAAACTAGAGCAGCATATTGGTGTGACGGTAGTGAAAGCCGAAATGCTCAATCATGGTTGGGAAATAAGCGATGAAGATATAGCTACTTTTTCACCAAGCCCCATTCGTGATATTCAATACATGCACCAAGTGTATACCCACATGAACGCTAATTATAATGGTCGCGTGACCGTACCTGTTTTATGGGATAAAAAAACAAACCGAATTGTAAATAATGAATCTTCAGAAATTATTCGAATTTTAAACAGCGCCTTCAATGAATTAACCGATGTTAAAACTGATTATTATCCGCAAGCGTTAAAATCGCAAATAGATGAAATTAATGATCTAGTTTACCACGCCATTAATAATGGTGTTTATAAAGTGGGTTTTGCCACGGCGCAAGATGTTTATGAAAAACATTTTAAGGTGTTATTTAAAGCTTTAGACACTATTGAAGCGCGCTTAGATAAACAGCGCTATCTAGTGGGCAATACAATCACCGAGGCCGATTGGCGTTTGTTCACCACGCTAATACGCTTTGATAGTGTGTACTTTGGTCACTTTAAAACCAATTTAAAACAAATTGAAAACTACGCCAATTTATCTAACTATGTGCGTGATTTGTATCAGCAACCCGGTGTCAGTGAAACGGTTAACTTTGAGCACATAAAAGTTCATTACTACTATAGCCACGACACCATTAATCCTACTAGAGTGGTGCCTGTGGGCCCTGAGATTAATTATTTATCTAGCCATAATCGCGATAGGTTTTAATATGGATTATTTTCGCCGAGCCAATGAACGTGGCCATGCCCACCATGGATGGTTAAATAGTTTTCACAGTTTTTCGTTTGCCTCATATTATGACCCTAGTCATATGGGCATTTCGGTATTAAGGGTCATTAACGATGATACCGTGGCAGGAGGTGCTGGCTTCGGTGCCCATGGTCATGATGATATGGAGATTATCTCCTACGTACTGGAAGGCAGTATTGAGCACCGAGACAGTATGGGGCATGTATCGGTATTAAAAGCCGGTGAAGTGCAACGCATGAGCGCTGGCACAGGCGTGCGTCATTCAGAATACAATCCATCCCCTAAAATGCCCTTACACTTTTTGCAAATTTGGATCTTACCAAAAAAGAAATCGGTAAAACCCAGTTACGAGCAAAAGTTTATTGAACAAACCTCTACCTTGACGCCATTAGTGACGCCAAATGGCAAAAATGGATCATTAACGATAAATCAAGATGCGGGTATTTATCGACTAGAATTAAAAGCAGCGCAAAAACACAATTTTAAACGTAACCATCGAACCGGTTATTTACACATATTGTCTGGTAGTGCCCGTATCAATGAGACATTAGTGGCCAAAGGCGATGGAATCGGGTTAACTAGCGCCGCCGAACTTAACCTCACAGCCAGTACTGAAGGCTTACAGGCTTTATGGTTTGATTTGCCCTAACATGTTTTACGAGAAATATTTTTAAATGCCTGAATTGTTTTACTCGCCACTGTTTTGCTTCCTCGCTGTTATTGGCGTCATCATGACTGGTATTTCTAAATCTGGATTTGCCGGAGGTGCGGGTGTGGTGGCGGTGCCTTTATTAGCACTGGTGATGCCGTTGCCCCAAGCGGCAGCATTAATGTTGCCAGTGTTGATATTTATGGATATAAAAATCATTCGTGAATATCGCCAGCATGTGAATTACAAAGAAGTATTTAAAATATTACCCGCGGCTATTTTTGGGATTGTGCTAGCGGGTTTTATGATGGGCAGTTTCAGTGACGATGGCTTAATGATCTTGTTGGCCATTATCAGTATTGTATTTTCAGCTTGGAAAAAACTATTACCTTTCTTGGGAAATATGCCTGGGGCAGCTTGGTTGTGGGGAAGCATTTCAGGGCTTACCAGCACACTAATACATGCAGGGGGGCCACCTATTAACTTGTATTTTCTTGCTCGTCAACTTCCCAAAATGAGTTGGCTTGCTAGTGTAGCGGTTTTTTTTGGTGTATTAAACATTGTTAAAATTGTTCCGTATTTTTTTCTTGGACAATGGCAACAGGAAGTATTAATTAGTTCAATCGTCTTATTGCCATTTGCCTGGCTTGGGGTGAAACTGGGCAAAGACATTCAGCATAACATGAGCGAAGAAACCTTTATGTTGGTTTGCCGGGTACTATTATTTAGCTCAGGTGTGATGTTATTAATTAAAGCCATTGCTTACTAAAAACTCCCTAATTAAAGCCCCCACGATTTTTAGCTTTCAAGAATCACTTTAGAATAATCTTTCGTAAAAATAAGACAGCTTGCAAGTAATTGGCGCAGGCTGTTCACTTTCTATTTTCATTTCGTGCCAATATCCCCTGCTTGGCCAATTACCACATATCGCAATGAAAGCCCTGTGCTAGCGTCAATTGTGATGTCGATTTTGCTGTCTTGAAAAAGCCGTTATCGATTAACTAATTGATGAAGAGGGAGAGTCAAAAATGTTGTGGTTTCATTTTAAAAAATTAGCTTTTAAGAAACTTCTTTTAAAAAAAATTGTAAAAAACTTGGTAGTGACAACGTGTGCCAGCATGGGCATGGTAAGTCTAGCCACTGGTGCCACCGATAATTATTTAATTGGTGTCGGTAAATACGATGTAACCGGCAGTGCAGCTGAAATTGGCATGATGGGTTATGCGGTGCCCGAGCAAAAAAGTGCCGGTATTCATAATCGCCAATATGCTCGTGCTTATATTGCTGTAGATGAAAACAGTGGCAATCGTGTGGTGTTTGTCAACGTTGACGCAGGTGCATTATTTCAATCAGTGCAACAGGGGGTCGTGAATAAACTCTCTAACAGCTATGGCAGCTTATACACAGATCAAAATATAATTTTAAGTGCTACCCATACTCATGGGGCCATTGGTGGCCAAAGTCATTACGCTTTATATGATTTTACCATTTTAGGTTTCATTGAAGAAAATTATGACGCGCACGTGAATGGTATTGTCGCGGCCATAAAAGAAGCTCATGACAATTTAAAACCGGGCCATATTTTGTTTAATTCAGGCAGCTTAACCAATGCCAGTATTAATCGCTCTATGGAAGCCTATAACAATAATCCAGCCACTGAGCGCAATAGTTACGGCGAAGCCATCGACAGTGAAATGCAAGTGCTGCGTTTGGTTCAAGAAGGGCAAGACGTGGGCATGATCAGTTGGTTTGGTGTGCACCCCACTTCCATGAAAAATACTAACACGCTGTTAAGCAGTGACAATAAAGGACGGGCTCAATACCGTTTTGAAGAAAGTAAAGGCGGTGACTTTATTGCCGGTTTTGCTCAGTCTAATCATGCCGATACCAGCCCGAACATAGAAGGGAATGGTGTGGGCCCAAGCCCAAGCGATGACATGTTTGAAAACACTGAAATCATTGGTGATCGCCAATACGAAAAAGCCTTGGCACTTTATAATAATGCCAGCGAGCAATTAAGCGGTACCATAGATTTTCGTCATCAGTACAACGACTACTCAAACATGGTGGTGCGCAGTGAATTTACCGATGGTCAAACGCAACAAACCTGTGAGGCGGCTTTGGGTTATTCATTTGGCGCTGGTACCGAAGATGGCTTAGGCTCAGATGCCTTTAATGAAGGGCAACGTGAAACCAATCCTATTTGGCAAGTGGCCACCTATACGCTCACACCGCCTAGCCAAGCGGATATTGATTGCCAATATCCTAAACCTATTTTGTTAAAGCAAAGTGGTTTTGACCCTTACCCATGGACCCCAGAAGTGCTGCCCACTTCTATTGTAAAAGTGGGGCAATTGGTTTTGTTAGCGGTACCTGGTGAATTTACCGTGATGTCGGGCCGTCGTTTACGCAATACAGTACAAGCCGTTTTGGGTGATGAAAATCATTATGTGGTGGCGGGCTTATCCAATGCCTATGCAGGCTACGTGACCACCAAAGAAGAATACGACATGCAACATTATGAAGGGGGTTCTACCCATTTTGGCCCTTGGACATTGGCGGCGTTCCAGCAAACTTTTAACGATTTAGCGTTGAATATGACCATGGGATCAAGCTCCATGGACACTGCCACGCCACGAGATTTAAGTGATTCAACTTTATATAACTTTGCCACTGGTGTGGTGCATGATCAGGCGCCCATTTTTAAATCCATTGGCGACGTGGTGAGCGATGCTAGTTCAAGTTATAGCAAGGGTGACAAAGTTAAGGTGAAGTTCTGGACCGGCCACCCACGTAATAATTTGCGCACAGAAGATACTTTCTTAAAAGTACAGAGAAAAGTGTCGGGTAACTGGGTCACCGTGGCCGATGATAACGATTGGGAAACCAAATATAAGTGGGATCGCATCGATGGCTTTTGGGGCACCAGTCAAGCCACTATTGAGTGGGTGATTCCAAGTGATGCATCAAGCGGTACCTATCGCATTAAACACTATGGAAATAAGAAAGCAGTGGGTTCTGGTAATATCAGTAGTTTCACTGGCAAAAGCCGCAGCTTTTCAGTGAACTAAAGTGACTTTTAAATACCGGTTCGTGCCCATTAAATAAGCATGAACCGTGAGAAAAATGATAGGGATTACCGGCTAGCGATGCTTGCCTGTAATCCCTAGTACCTACTATGTTTCGGCTAGCTAGTTTCGCTTAAGCCAGCCTCTATGACGGTTAATAGTCACCTTCTCGCTTACCCTAATTGTTCTATGTTCCCTGAAAATACTCATGATTTCTGCCTTAATTCTATGAGGCTATATGCATACAAATGTGAATTCTAGACGCTATACTAAAACGCTAGGACTCTTAAAATTGGTAAAGTTTGATATAGGCAATAATAAGCATTTGAAATTCACCATTTAAGTTTTGATAAAGGAAGGTAATTTGGCTATTAATTCGATTGTGAATATTGTTGATGATGACACCCTAATTCATAAATGGTTAGCAGCTGTATTAAAAAGCAATGGATTACAATTTCAGTGCTACGACTGTGCAGCCAAGTTTATGAAGGACTTTGACCCATCCACTCCCGGCTGTATTTTGTTAGACCTAAAAATGCCTGAAATAAACGGATTAGAGCTTCAAAAGCATTTACAGGCCGAGGGAAATAAATCCCCTATCATCTTTTTAACTGGCACGGCAGATGTGAGCTCGGCCGTTAAAGCCCTTAAAAATGGTGCTTTTGACTTTTTAGAAAAACCCCTAGAAAAAAACACATTGTTAAATGTGGTCACCAAGGCCTTAGATCAAGACCTTAGGCAAAGATACGAAGGCCTCGAAAAGACTCAGGTTAAACGCCAGCTATCACAGTTAACCAAGCGAGAGGAGGAAGTCTTAAACTGGTTAGTGAAGGGTAAGCCTAATAAAACCATAGCGCAGATGTTAAATATCAGTATTCGTACCGTAGAAGTACATAGAAAAAATATCATGGAGAAAACAGAGGCGGGTTCGTTAGCCAACCTAGTAAAAATGGCCTTAGATACCAATTAAGCTATAAAGAAAATATTTCTAATAATGTGCAGCTATAAAGCAATGTTGTATATGAGGTTTTTTGGGGTATCAAATTAAGAGTGGGCTAAAGATGCGTATTTATACGTACAAAATGCCGTAAATTCTACCAATAGCAGAGCGTGACGGATTTATTTATCCTAATTGAGTGGCTTAATTTACTAATTCATTCAGCGGGAAAAAAATATGTCGCCATTTATGAGTAAAAGAAAAACATTAAAACTATTGGTTAGCTTTAGTTTTATTTTCTTGGCAATAAACTGTAATGCCAATGCCCATACTGCTTTCAATAGTTCTATTATGAGTTTTAAAGTTAACAATTTAAAGAGCTTGGCGCCTTTGCCAAGTGATCATAAATTTCTTAGGGATAGCATTGAGTGGACGGATTATTCTTTCGTTAATAAAAAAGAAAAAATTAAGGATGTAAAGTGGATTAAACGCTTAGCAGGCATTCGTCATTAAGTTTTTAGTTTAATAGATGTGAATAAGTGAAGAGGAGTGTGAGTCACTTCATAGGTGAGAGCTGAATTTCTTAACGAGATTTAATAATGGACTGGGTATGGTTTAAAATATTACAGGCTGGTGATTGTTAATTTTTATATTTATCAATAATAGACTTATAAATCCCCTTTTGTTTTATGCGATAAAGTGCCTCTTTAAAGCGATTAACCACTGAGTCATCGGTTTTCAGGCTAAATGCCATATATTGGTTACCGGCAGAAAAATCTTCCAGCACTAACACTTCCCGCACCATCTCTGTGGGAGATAAGCCGGCACTTTTCAATAGATAAGTACCTGCTTGAGTGGATGTGGGCCAAACATCGCTTCTACCCGCCAGAAAAACTTTCATGGCCATTTTTTGGCTATTGGATTTCATTAAATGCTTAAAGCCTTTTTTAGTAAAGTATTGGTCTAAAGCGTCTCCTAATACTGTGCCTATTTTTAATGGCTACAAATCTTGTAAAGAATGAATCTTTAAGTCGTCACGTTTTTTTAGTGCTAATACTGAAAAAGAAATGGGTGCAATGACACCAACCCATTTTAATTGAGTTTCTCGCTGAGGTATTCGGCTAATGGAATAAATAAGAACATTCTTTTGTGTGCTGGCTAAGCGATAGGCACGGGCCCAAGGGTATATCTTTATGGGCACTTCTAGATCTAACTCATGTAAAACGGCTTGCACCACTTGGCTGCTCATGCCTTTTATGACCCCTTCTTCTTGATAATTATAAGGAGGGTACTGCTCAGTCACTATGGTGATATCGGTGGCGTTCGAAAGGCAGTGGCAGGATAAAATGAACAATAATGCCAGCAACTTGTACATGGCTTTTCCAAGTGGAAATAGGGTTCATTAAGTGTAGTGATGGCTCCCCTAGATACAAGGTTTGCTTATTCCCTAGATTTCATTAGAAATCAATACGCCATCACATAAGGACTGTGATTGGCTTAACACTCTTTAAGTGGGGAATGTATATATTCCTATGGCTCATGAATCTTTATGGGAGGATTGAAATCGTTCTGTTTTCTATGCAGTTATTTAAAGTTTATGAGATAGCCAAGGAATTGGCTGTGAGCGCTTTGGAGATTTAGTCATGTTACTTCCCTTTAATGCCACTGGCATTGGCCAAACTAAATTGAGTTTGTGGCCTAAAATCTCACTGTTTAGTTTGCTGGTTTTATTAAGTGCTTGCGGCGGCGGTGGGTCTGATGAGCCTGATTCGGCTGTTGTGGTGCCCATTCCTGAAGAGAGTAATGATCCAAGTGATACTGTGGAGCCAGACTCTGATGAAGGTGAAGGTCCAGACGAAACCGAAGAACCTGACCCAGTAGAAGAAGACAGCTACCAAGTTTCTTTAACGGTTTCTGAAACCACTATTACGGAAGGGGCGAGCTCTACCCTGACGTTTAGCCTTAATCAAACAAACAATACCTCACAAAGTGTTGTGGTTTATTACAGTTTGTCAGGAAGCAGTAGTCAAGACGATTACCAAGAGTTAGGCGAAAGCATTGAAATTCCTGCCAATACTTTATCTGCTTCGTTAACGGTTAATACATTAGATGACTCCATTGTAGAAGCTACCGAGTCCTTGCAAATAAGTTTGACTGCGCAATCCTTACCTGAAAATTTCACATTGGTTAATAACGCGTCAGTGGAAATATCTATTCGCGATAACGACAGTGCGCAAGACAGCTATGATTTAACCACTCGGGCAGGCTCCCAAGCCTTTTATGATGATGAGTATTTAGGATCAGCATTTTCTGCTAATAGCTGGAGTGGGAAAAATGATAATAGCTGTATTGAAGGCAGTATTCCTAGTGATGTAAAAGACAAAACCACCCAAAGACTTAATTATTTTAGAACCCTAGTGGGTGTTAAGACAATTGATCACGATGCCACCTTAAATGTTAAAGCGCAAAAAGGTGCCCATGTAGCACAAATTCAATTCGACTTAGGTGTCACGCTCACATCAGCGTTTCATGTACCCAATGAGGATAATGGAAACTGGATTTGTTTAGATGAAGATGCCGCCCAAGCCATGGGGGCCAGTAGTATTGCCCAAGTAGGTAGCAGTTGGAATGCAGCTGATACCGTGGATTTATTTGTATGGGATCCAGGTGTTAATAATTCAAGTGCAGGACACAGGGATAATTTATTTCGCAGTGATGTAAACGCAGTGGGAATTGGTGCGGCTGATCAAGCTGTGTTAATCATGACTGAAAACAACGGTGATCCCACAGGCATGTGGACCTGGCCGCCAGCATTATATGTGCCTAAACAAATATTATATTCGTGGCAAGAATTTTCACGCTGGTCGGTTCGTAATGAAAAAGCGTTTCTTAAATGGAAAAACAAAGAAGATAATGGCGGTGTTATTCCCAGTATTAGCGTGACAGATTGTGAAGGTGAGAATATTACCGTGCAGAATATTAAAATAGCCGACAATAAACTGCTCACCTGGGAAGTGGATTCTAATGCTGCTGATATTGTGAGTGAATGTGAATATCAAGTAAGCATTCAAGATTATTATGTGGTGCAGGAGGAAGGTAACGGTGCGGCTACGGGGTCGTTAACGACTTTGAATTATGTCACGACTTTGTTTAATGCTGAATAATTATTGTATGTGAGCCCTAAAAAATAAGATGCTACCTTGATAGCACCTTATTCTTTTTGGTGGATGGATTTACATTAAAAGGGGTTTAGGTGGCCTAATACTGATCCTACGCCTGAACTGATTGCATGGAGTCCCTTGGAAATTTCATGACTGCTGTAATTCGCCACTTTTAAAGCGGATTCAATGCCGCTTTTACCTAACTTAAAGCTGCTCTTCAATACCTTGGATACATCCTTTGCACCAAACCCCACGTATTTTAAACCTTGAGCCACTTCACTTGCTCCGCAACCCGCAAATTTTAAAGCTGATGTAATGCCATTAATGCCTAACCCTGAAAATGCGCTGTTTAATCCCGAGGCAATTTGATCGGCGGCATAGCCTGCTCCCTTCATGGCCTTGGCGGCATCATTAGCAGAAAAACCAATGGATTTCAAAATAGGAGCAACCTTACTGGCCACTTCTTTATAGCCATTCTTTAATACTTTAGCAGCATTGCTTACCGACCCAATAATGTTTTTACCAAGCCATTTAGCCCATTTACCTGCATCTCCTAATATGCTTTTAAAAATACTGGCCGCTTCATCTTCTATTTTTGCTTCAATGGCTTTTAATATGTCATCTAAAGATTTCAGGTTGGCGTCTAGCGTGAAAGTGGGCAGGGTAAATTTCATGCCTTCAAAATTAAAATCTCCCCCTACGCTCATTTCCAGTTTGTCATGTTTGAAAGTAATGGCCAGAGTGGTGTCCATTTGGGTGATGAGGTGTAGATGACCTAGACTCACGGGTCCAAGCTTAGGTAGGGCTATACTTTTGTTAATGCCAAAGGTAAATTTTCCACTAAAATTGTCGTAATCTTTTAGGGTGCATTGCATCTTGTCTTCTAGGATGGCATTAAAATCTAATTCGAACGTGACGCCGCTTTTGCCTATGGTGGCCTCAATTTTTTCCTTCACAAAATCTAGGAAGGTCAGTTGTGCATCCATATGAAAATAAGGGGAGCTTTCCATGCTCATGGTTAATACAGGGCCACCGGAGGGCACTAAGGACTTTTCTTTAACGCCCGTGGTGATTTGTTTGATCTGATTATTCTGAATGGGGTTGCCCTTGCTATCGACTTTTATAGTGACGCCTTTACCATCTCCTTTTAAGTTAAAGATATTTCCCAATGATATGGGGGCACAGGTCATATCTGCACTGATGCCCGTGGTTAAATCAATTCTAAATTGGCCATAATATTTAAAGCCTAAAATATCCACCCCTGAGCTAAAGCCAAACCCTATGGGAGACAATGTTCCATCGGGTAGGGCAATGGGCTCTTCAGACCAATAAAAACTAAGATCGTTATAGGTAACTGGGAAAGGGATTTTGGTTTTGCTATTGGTAAACAAAGTCACTAATTCATCTAGGCTTAACTCAGATAAATAAAATGACAGGTAAACCGGATTAGGCACATCGTCTTCAATGTTTAATACCATGCCAAACTCGTCATCTTTAATTTTGATGTTTTTTGAACCTGTCTTACCAATATGGAATTTTCCTTGTAGGCCTAAATCCAACCCCACCGGTTTGAAAAACACGCCCATCTCCACTCCGAAGGAGTCCAGATGCAAGCCCTTAATGCCAGGAGGAGCAGGTAAGGATTTTTTATCCCCTTCAAGGGTAATGCCCACATTGGCTTCAATATTATCAATCACTAAGGAAACAAGGGCATTGAGTTTGGTATCAAACACAGTGAACGGCATGTCGCCTATAACTTTTATCACCGCAAATTTAAACATGGGATTAATGCTAAGCACTACGTGAGGCTTAGTGATATTAAGAGAGTGACCATTGCCGGTGGGGATAGAGAGAGTGTCGAAGTAGCAGGCTAGCGTCACCCCCATTACGCTCACATCAATGTGAAATAATAAGATCTTTTTCTTGGTAATGGTATTCAGATTAGAAAACTGTTGGTTTCTGTCTTTGAGCTTATCCATGTCTAGCTCGCCCCAAACGTCCAGCATGCCATTCTTGGTGCTGGTAATCACATTGTTGACTTCAATGTCGTCTAAAGCGGGTGGCCAGCTTCCACCCAAACACTTTACCAAGCTAGCAAGGGAAGTGGTTTTATCTAAGGTGTCAATTAAACTGGCATGATAACGTAAAGCGGCAAGGTAGGTTTCGTAACAGCAATTTTTATAATCTAATGAATTATTAAAGTAGCTATCCACTGATTTTACTAAATCAGATACTGAAGTGGTATCCCATAAAGATTTGAATTTTACGATGCTGGCCTCTTTCTTATGGGAGGCGGCATAGGTGACAAAATCCAAGCTGTCACTTAGGGCTTTTTGGTCGGTGGCGTTAATTTCTAAGCTGGCAGGGTTATTATCGATAGACATCCATTTATAAATGAATACAGGCTGATTGGAGTCGGCTCGAGCGCCTAAAAAAAATGATGCCGCATGAATGGGAGTGACCTTGGCGGATGCCCCTGCTTTTATGCTGGCCAGTTTGGTTAAACTGTCTTTGTATTGGCTTTCTTTGCTGGCATTATAAACATCGTAAATAACAACATCGACTTCTAAACTATTTTTGATGGTAACAGGATTAAAGGTGGTCATGACATGGCCCAGTTGAAGAATAAATTGGTCGGCCTTGTTAGCGCCCTATAATGCATAGGGCTAACAAGGCTAGAGGTGAAATTTTCAATAACATGAAAAGTCGTTATTGATTAAATTTCAGCATCGCTTTCCACGTCAGAATCAGTACCGGTTCCATCGTCACTGATACTTTGCTCTTCTTCTATGGCTTCCTCTTCGCTTTCGTAGTTTTCTGCTTCTGTTTCAGAGGCTTCCATTTCATCGCTGACATTGGTGCCCGCCTTTTTAGCAATCACCTCTAGGTTTGATTCAATATCTGCGCGGTTTGCTCTGAGCTCTTCATTGGTAACGGAAGATGAGTCAGCCCGCATTCTTTGAATTTCTTCAATTTGCCCATCTATTTCGTCATCAGAAGAACCGGATGCTTCCATTTCCTCTCTCACCATATCTGACTGGGCATCTAATTCGGAATTCACGTCATCGGCTCGCTGCTGAGCTAATGTTTCTTGTAAGGATGTCACCCTATTGTTCAACTCATTAATGCTGTTGGTAAGGCTTTCAAGGTTGTCATTTAGCTCAGCGTTGGCGGCATCAGCATCTGCTTCATTTCCGTTGCCTCTGTTGCTCCACCAAGAATGAATCTCTTTACCCAGGGTGAATAATAAAAAGGCTGCCCCGATGGAAATACTCACAATGGAAGCGTCAGAGAAACCAGAATTAGAACTGCTTGAGCTGCTGGTGTCCTGTTTCTTCTTGGTGCCCAATACCGAAACCCCATTCACGGTGCCGGTTAATACAGGGCTAATCACTGAATTCACATAGGTGAATGTAGGCGTTAAGCTAACGGACACGCTGCCAGAGCCCACGTTTTGTTCGGTAATGGTGCCATCGCTAATGGCAATGTTAGTAGTACTACCCGAAGATGTATCGGTAAGGGTTGCAGTGGCGCTGCCGTTACTGGCAATGCTAATAGAAGCGGTGGCTTTTTCACTGATAGTACCTGTGGTGGTGTATAGGTAGTATTTGGCCTCTTGCCAAGGGGAGAATTCACGGTTAAGCCATAAGTTAACATTGGTCCAGGCTGTTAGATTGCACTTACTATATGAACTGAGCGCAGCAAAGTAGGCATTTACATCGGTTTCTAAGGTACTGGCGGTTTCATTGCTCAGTAAGTTTTTAAAATTGGTGGCGGTGGTGCCCAATGGATTGGCCGAGATATATTTGAAAAACTGCAGCGCTTGCTCCATCCCTTTCTGATCGTCGGCATCTATGGTATAGGCAAAAGAACTATCTAAGGCCGTGATGTTCAATGTAGCGACAGGAAAGTCTACGTAATATTCGGTGCTGCTAAAGGCGCTGATAATGCCTGAACGTACCAATCCAACCACACTGCCCTGATGTTTGGTGGTGATGGTTCCTGTGCTATTAGCGGAGACCGTACCCAGTTTTGTGTAGGTTATGTTTCCGTCGGAATCTGAATATTGGTCGTAAGCGTCTAGATCAAAAGCAAGGGAGTTGGTAATGGTAAGTTGTGGATAGCTCATGAGTTCTTCCTTAAATTGAATAATATTGAATCTCTTTTACTCACTTATTTTTTCTTAACGTTTCGTAATGGTTAAACGCAATATGAAAAATCACATAAGCAATCAAATGAAATCCTGTTTAATTAGGGTCACTGCGTTTTTGCAATTTTAAGGCTAGACCAGAAGAATAATAAGGAAAGAAAAAATACGCTTTTTGATGAATGTCATTTATTGTTTTTTATTGTGCCGAATGTTACAAAATAATTGGTGAATTTTAAGTTGTTTTGCTATATCGAAATCCGTTGTTATTTCCGTGAATTATTTAGGACTTTAATACTAGGTCTAGTGATAATGGCTGAATGCAAAATTGAATTGTTTGCTCAAAAAAGATAATGAGAGAGTGCAGTGGATAATTGTTGATTTCATAAGGTGAGTGAAACTGCCATGAATTATAACAGTATTAATACATGGCTATTTTAAGTTATTTATTTAATTGGTGGAAATCTAGAAATTCGTTCAAAACCTGTTGTGGTACCTCTAATTGTGGATAGTGCCCCACGCCCTCCAGCTCAATTACATCTGGATTGTTTATTAACTCACGAAAACGAGTCACCATGTGAGCACCCGATATTGGGTCTTGTAGGCCATCAATTAAGCGAACCGGAATCTCACTGTTTTGTATTGCACCCACCCAACGCTCACGGAATTGCTTGCGTTCATTCATATAGCCAATCAGTTTGGCTAATATGGGTTTGCCATTATTAAATTCTACCAATCGCCAAAGAGTCGCTAATTCATTCTCACTTAATGGCACAGCACAAATATGCGCAAAATTATTTTTGAATTTTTTGTAAGTGGCCAGTCGTGCTACTAATGGTCCTATTGGGCTTAGCAGCAATTTTTGCAACAATAAAGCTTTGTGAGTTTCGGGAAACAGACCACCGTTTAATAAGCACAGGCTTAATATTTCAATAGCACATTGTTCTTTATGTAGGCTACGGGCTAATAGTTCTTGAGCCACGGTATCCCCATAGTCATGGCTTAATACGTGCGCCTTTTGAATGTTCAATTTTTGCAAAAGCGCCGTGAAAATATTCGCCTGTGTATGAATGCTGTATTGCACTGAAGAATCTTTAGAAAAACCAGCTGGTTTATCACTGAAGCCAAAGCCTAGCATGTCTAAAGTAATTACCTGAAAATGCTGAATGAGTGTTGGCCACTGCAAATGCCAATCCCAACTGGCGCTAGGGTAACCATGAATCAATAACAGGGCAGGGGCATCTTTAGGGCCCTGCACTTGGTAAAAAATATTGTGGCCTTCAAAGTCAAAAGATTGGCCGCTTGATTGCCACTCTTTTATGGAAAGCGCATTAGATTGATTCATGGTATCGCCTGTTAATGACTACAAATTTTATGAGCTTTAATCTTTGTAAGAAGGATCCAAACGATCAAGCTTACGTAATAACGCAGGCCAAGCCAATGAGCCTCCGGCCCCTTTCAATACTTGCTCTGCTTGGGCTTGAATGCCTTCGACGATCATATGGGGTACCTGAATGAGTTTACCGCCACCGCTTTGTGCCATTATTTGGCTTTCGCAGGCGCGCTGTAAAATATACATGTATAAAAATGCATCGCAAACCGAGTGAGCACAGGTCAGTAAGCCATGACTTTGTAAAATCATAAAATTAGTGGTGCCAAGGTCCGCCACTAAGCGCTTTTTTTCATCTGGGTTTAATGCCACCCCTTCATAAGGGTGGTAGCTTAAAGCGGATAACGGAAATAAAGAGAATTGGCTTAAAGGCAGTAGCCCGTTTTCTTGTGCTGAAATAGCTACGCCTTCTGTCGTGTGCAGGTGCAATACACAATGGGCGTCCTCACGGGCTTCGTGCACGGCGCTGTGAATGGTAAAGCCAGCAGGGTTTACCTCATAGTCGCTTTCCATGACCTTATTGCCGTTAATGTCTATTTTCACAAGATTTGAGGCGGTTACTTCTTCAAACAATAAACCATATGGGTTAAGTAAAAAATGGGCTTCAGCCCCAGGCACACGCACGCTAATGTGGGTGAAAATTAAATCGTCCCATCCGTAGTGAGCCACTAAACGATAACAGGCGGCAAGGTCTTGCCTTACCTGCCACTCTTGGGCACTGACTTGGTCTTTAACGCTCATCTTTTTACCTTTTATTTTTATTAAGGGCTGTGCAAACTGCATTCAATTCAATAGGTAAACTATTGGGTGACTTCATATTGCCTAAGGGTATACTTTGAGTCTGTCAATTATTGGACAATGTTAATAGTCGTATGAATATTGTTACCCATGAGCAGTTATGGGACTTGTCTTTTTTTGCACATCTTGCCCCACAGTTTAAGAGGCAATTAATCGAGTCTTGCAGTGAACTGCATTTAGAAGCAGGCCATGTTTTGCACCGTCGCGGCGATGAAGGCAGTGCATGTTTTGGTATTATAAGTGGTCAATTAAAAGCGTTTGCCCATGAATCCACAGGCAAAGAAATGACCCTGGCGGTTTTAAACCCCGGCAGTTGGTTTGGAGAAATCTCTTTAGTGGATGATTTACCCCGCACCCATGGCACCATTGCCACGCAACCCTGCGTTGTATTAAAAATGCCTAAGTCAGCTTTTGATTTGGCCATAGCTCAGCAACCCAGTATTGCCATGGACGTGAGCCGGCATTTATGCCAACGCTTACGGCTTGCTTTTACCGCAGTAGAAGAATCTGTTTTATTACCCTTGAATCAGCGTTTGGCTAAAAAACTGTTATATATACAAACTCCCCAAGACAAAGATGAATCCGTTAAGGCCCTTACCCAAGTGGGGCAGCAAGAAATAGCACAAATGTTGGGGGTGTCTCGGCAAAGTGTTTCTAAGCAATTAACTCAGTGGGCTAAAGATGGCATTTTAGAGTTGTCCTATAATAGCTTCACTATTTTAAACGTGAAAAAATTACAAGAGTTATCGGGCAGTGAAACTGTGCCTAAATAATTATTAATTTTTACTAAATACAAATTGACTAATATTGGTATTGACTATGATTACCATTGAAACCGTGGCACCGGCCACCAATGAAGATGCCATCACGCGCATCGCTAAACAAAGTGATGCTAAGGATTATTGGGTAAGCAGTAAAAGTGAAAAGCAAGTGGCCATTAAAATGCTGGTGGAAAAATCTAAATCTCAAAAGATTTTAGACCAGCTACAAAATTTAATGGCAGGTAAAAGTAATTTCAGGGTGGTGGCTTATCCGTTGGAAATTGCTTTGCCGTTTGAAAAAAGTGAGCAAACTAAACAAAGTACGGTTTCTCGTGAAGCATTGCTTAATCAATTAAGCGCGCAAGGCAAGGTAGATGGCCATTATTTAATGCTGGTGTTTTTAAGCACCATAGTGGCAGCCATAGGATTAATTGAAAATAACGTGGCGGTAATTATTGGTGCCATGGTGATTGCTCCACTATTGGGCCCAAACTTGTCCCTTTCGCTGGCCACTACGCTAGGAAAAGTGGGGGCGATTGTGGGCTCTATTAAAACTCTATTGGTGGGCATCAGTTTTGCGCTAGGCATATCTATCTTGGTGGGCTGGTTTTACCCCAATATTACCTTTACCCATGAGTTACTTAGCCGCACCACCGTGGGTATGGACAGCTTAGCATTGGCACTTGCCTCAGGTGCGGCAGCGGCATTGTCTATAACCACTGGGGTTTCATCCGTTTTAGTGGGGGTGATGGTGGCTGTAGCCTTACTGCCTCCTACGGTGACCTTGGGTATATGTTTGGGCTTAAATGCCTTTGAGTACGCACAAGGGGCTGCTTATTTGCTGATTGCGAATATTGCATCGGTGAATTTAACCGCACAATTAACCATGCGTGTGAAAGGCATTAAACCAAGGGAAGAGGGACAACAAAAAACCGCACTGGTGGTGTTTTGCATTGGCGTGAGCGTTTGGTTGTTGCTAATAGGGTTTCTGGTTTATCGGTTAAGGTGAATTTCTAGGTTTGAATGGACAATATATATTGATAGAAAATATCTTAAAGTAAAAGCGAAACAGTGCTTCGCTTTTACTTAAGTAGGTTTTAAAGGCCTGTTACTGCTTGAGATTTTGGTGTGTTTTTAGCTTCAATTCTTTCTAGAATTTCGACTAAAGTTTTTGTACTAGCTTCATCAAATACAAACATAGCACTTGCATTGCCCACAGTGATTAATCGCTTACCTTTGTGAAAATCTAAATGTGAAATATAGCCAGTCATAAAACTGTCCAAACTAGGAACATACGGGCCGGCTCCAGTGGTTTGAAGTAATTTTAGTTTCAAATCTGCTTTAAGTTTTGAAATATTCTCTGGTAATAAATTAAATGATTCCAAGCTACCAGGGCTTTGTAATCTTAAACTGGCCACTTCACCCGCTACTTCTGAGTTATTAACGACCAATTCAACTGCTTCAACTCTGGCTGGAAGAGATATTTGGTTGTTGTTTACTTTAAAGCTATACAGCTTATCTTGATATTGTTCGCCGGTTGTTAATGTTTTACATCCGACCAAAGTGAGTATGAGTACAGCAAGCATTAACTTACGCATATGATGTCCTTATCTATAGAAATATAGGGTGATGATTAAAAGATTTGTTTTAACTACTTGCAGGAATGAACGGTAGGGGTGAAATACCAAATTATCTGAGCCAGTTAGTAAAACTGGCCCAGATAATACCTATATTAGATTGTCCCTACAAATATAAAGAATAAATTAAGCCCTTACCTCTGCTTTTAATTTAAGAAAAAAGCCCGTGGGCGCCCGCTACACCAGCTATTACTGCTAGCAGGCTAATGCTTAATAAAACCACATGCATAACCTGTAAAATAAGAAATGCTTTCTCACCATTTTTTTGGGCGCGCGCATGGAACCATTTATGCAAAAAAAGTGGTTCAAATACAAATAGCACCAGTGTAAAAATAGCCCAGACAAATATCATTAAGTATACCCACCACGCGATAGCGCCCCAAGCATCCATGAAGTGCAGCATATAAAAACCAGAAATGCCGGTAAGCAAAGTTGATAATTTGGCTTGAAAGCTAAATTTACCCTCTAACAATTCAAATAGACTTAACTGGTTATCAGGTGATTGATTGTGACGAATAGCCGGAATTAAAACTGTGGTGACAAAGGCCACGCCGCCTATCCAAAGTACAATGCCCAGAATATGCAGTGCTCTTGCTATGACAAAGTGATGGTATTCCATAAATAGAAGGTGCCTTTATGTGTTCAGTCTCGAGCTAGTTAGTAAAGCTTGTAGTGGTAGATGACTTTACAGGGTGATGCCGCTAAAAGTATTGACTTGAGGCAGAGTGGCTCTAGCTAGGTAATTATTTCCATTTGCCTCATTCTTTAAATGAATAATTAAGGCTGTGGTAAACAGAGGGCGTAGGCGAGCACTTGTTGAAAGTCATTAATTTACCCCGTCTTTAACGCCATACTTTTTTAAAATTTTATTAGGAATACCGGTTAACTTGATGGCGTTTAAACCGCTATCAAAAAGCTTAGAAAAATTTTGAGAGCGCTTGGTATCGGCTGGAGACAAAGCTAAATAGCCGTGACTAATGATGTTTATGCAGCCAGAGCGTTTTAGCTTGTCTCCTAAACCCTTAGTTTTTACGAGAAAGTCCACTAGCCGAGTGTCTTCTAAGAAGGCTTGGAAGCGCCCACTGACCACCATTTGATGCATTCTTTGGGGAATGTTATTGCCGTGCAGTACCTGAACCTGCTTATCTCTATGGGCCTCTATAAACCGATCCATCTCGGGGCTATAGGAATAACCCGATGTCACACCAAATAGAGTATCCTTAATGGAGTGCATACCTGAAAAACGCCAATGACTGTCAATCGTATAAAAGCAATATTGTGTTGTGGAGATAGACTGTTGTGGATATATAAAATTGGGTGCCTCACTTTTAAAAGTCGGAATAACCGCATCCAACTTTCCCGACGCCACTTCAGCGAGAATTCGATCATAGGGTTTGTTGCTGTATTCCACCTTTATACCTACTTCATTGAACGCAGCCCGTGTAATTTCGATGGCAAAACCCTGTAATTTATCTTGGGCGCTACAGGCATACGGACACCAGTATTCAGGTGCGGCTATGCGAATCACCTTAGGAGATTGCGCCTGTGCATGAGGGGCAATTAGCAAGTGGGCTGTGAAAAGAAGGACGAGTAGCTTTACATTAATCACGTGTTCGCTACCTGATTAAACGTTATTCACTATTATAGGACACATTTATAGACGTCTTGGTCTATTAGCCTCAAATTATTCCCTCGATTGGCTTTTAACTAAGGGTGGGTATGCAACAGTGATTGGACTGAGAGTAGTGAAACCTACGCAAAACAGGCTTTACTCCTAGGGCTGACTATTTTCTAATAGCGCCCATATACTTATATGTTTAGTAATTATCCATATTTAATAGCTCAGCCTGTCATGATTAGCGCAGTTTTAGCAATAATACTCAGGTGAAGACTAGTTTTTAAACAGTAATATAAAAGAGGAAGTACAACATGGCTGGCTTACTACCCAACGTCGATCCAGATGGTCTTTTAGAATATTCAGTGGTTTTCACCGATCGCTCGTTAAACCACATGTCACAGACTTTCCAAGGCGTCATGAATGATATCTCCAGCACTCTAAAGGACGTATACAAGTCTGAAGCTGTGGTGGTGGTACCTGGTGGCGGCACTTACGGCATGGAAGCCGTGGCCCGTCAGTTTTCTGTGGATAAAAAATGTTTAGTGATTCGTAACGGTTTCTTTAGTTTCCGTTGGAGCCAAATCTTCGACATGGGCGGTATTCCAGCGTCTACTACCGTATTAAAAGCTCGCACCATTGAAGATGGCCCACAGGCAGCATTTGCACCAGCCCCTATTGAAGAAGTCGTAGCGGCCATTAAAAGCGAAAAGCCAGACTTTGTGTTTGCCCCGCATGTGGAAACCGCATCAGGCATGATTCTGCCTGATGACTACATTAAAGCGGTGAGCGATGCGGTGCATTCAGTGGGTGGCCTATTTGTATTGGATTGCATCGCATCTGGTACGGTTTGGGTAGATATGCAGCAAACCGGCGTAGATATTTTAATCAGTGCTCCTCAAAAGGGCTGGAGCGCGTCTCCATGTGCAGCTCTTGTTATGCTGAACAAAGATGCCTTGGCCTTGTTAGAAACCACTACCAGTAATAGCTTCGCTTGCGATCTTAAAAAGTGGCACCAAATCATGCAAGCCTATGAAAACGGTGGCCATGCTTATCACGCCACGATGCCCACCGATGCTTTAACCAAATTCCGTGATGCCATGCTAGAAACCAAGGCCTACGGCTTTGAAAAAGTAAAAGCTGAACAAATAGAGCTGGGTGCCAAGGCCCGTGCTTTGTTAGAAAGCAAAGGCATAAAATCAGTGGCCGCTGAAGGCTTTAAAGCGCCTGGCGTGGTAGTGAATTACACCACTGATGCGGCAATGCAAAATGGCAGCAAGTTTGCTGCACAGGGCATGCAAGCAGCAGCTGGTGTTCCGCTTCAGTGTGATGAAGGGGCAGATTTTAAAACTTTCCGTTTAGGTTTGTTTGGTCTTGATAAGCTGCACAATATTGAGCGCACAGTGAGCGAGTTAGAAAAAGTGCTTGAGAAAATTCTTTAAGGTTTGATGGTTGCTAAGAAGGGTAACTAATAGAATCGTAGTTTAACTTACGCCTGATAATTTAAAGCCCACTAAAATGAAAAGGGCTTTAAGGTCTGTTTTCGGCGCGGGCTGTATTATCAGGACTCACTATTTTTTAAAATAGTTAGTCCTGATCTTTAACGTTCTGATTAAATCTATTTTTAAGTCAGGGTGTAATTATTGATTGCCATGACTTTAAAAAACTCAGAGGTAATCTTTTCTATAGCGCCTGTTGGTGTATCCTGCTCATCATTGTACCAGTCTAGTTCTGCCAAATGTCCTTGCTGCTTCATGGCTTCAAAGATGGTCTTGTGTAATGGATTTGAATGGGCGTGTTGCTTGTATGGAGTAAGGGTTGTGTAACCCTTGTCCGTTGTTATGAGTGCTTGTGCTGAGCAGAAATTCAAATATGCATTGGCTAATAATTCATGGGATAGTGAATTGTTTGATGCCAAAATCATCCCTGGTTGCTGGTTTATAATCTTCCTGTGATTGTGTTCTCCACAACAAATTTTGGTAGCAGAGCTAATCGTTATTTTAGGATGAATGGATGACTGAACTGTTGGCTGATTAAATTGTCCGTTAATGTCATTAATACGTTGCCGGTTATGTGTACGAGTAAGGCTGGCCAATTCAATTATATGGTCAAAATCATTGTTACTGCTTAACCATTTTAACGGCATTGTATTTTGAGATTTAAGGCTTCGTGTTTTCTTTAATGGTAATGCTCGGCGTAAACCCGAGTATATACCTGAGGTACGAAGTTGCGCCAATTGCTGAGTAAGTCCAGAAGATTTTTTGGAAAATGATTGATCGGAAATAATAATATTTTTAGCAGGAATGGACTTTTCATTTATTAGGTAGCGCACCATTGAGTATACAAGTTTTGGGTCAGCAGAATACGGGTACCCTAACATCTTATCCATAGTAATTTTTAATAGGATTTTTTTGTCAGCTTTTATCCATTGTGTATCTAGGTTGCTGTGTTGCTGATTCATGAGGCGTAGAAACTTTCCATAGTATTGATTCCAATTATTAGCCCCTTGATTATTAACCCAAACACTTGTCACCTTGCCTTTGTCTAAACTAGCCGAAGGTAAAGGGCTAGCCAGACCTAGATTAGTCAGTAATACCCCTCCGGCAATACTGGCAGCCCCACCTGAAATCTTAAGAAAGTCACGACGATTTATGTTGGTAATGATGGCGAGATGACCCTGCGTTAGTTTTTCCATGTTAAATCCATTTAGTTTTTAATTTATTAAATATTGAAAATAAGGCTAGGCAGTCTTATAAAAGTGCAGGAGGCTATTAGCAAGAAGGTCATTCTCAAAAATTCGCTGACTGTTTTTGAAAGTCAGTCCCTGTTGTAATAGGTACCTTTGCCAAGAATCTACAGTTTGAAGCGAAGCCGTATTTAATAGGTTTTCTTGCCAAGAAAGCCCCGCCTGTAAATTAGTAAAGTATTGGGACAGGGTAACCATCTCCATATCCAGTTGTGTGCGAATGTCAGCTTGCTGAATGATTAAGTGCCCCCCGATTTTTAAGCGATTGAGTAAGGCCTTCATAAAAAGGTATTGCTGCGTTTTAGGGCAGTTATTAAGGCCGTTAAATTGAGTGATTAGCTCCAGAGACTGATTTTTAATCGTATTAGTTGCCCTAGGACAATATTGATTGAGCGCCAAAGTTTGGCTTGTATAGCTACTTTGCTCGCTAGCGAACATGTCAGCAATTGGATCTATGGCAGGGTTATCGGTTAACAATATAGATTGCCCAGATATGGGCAGCTGTTGCTTTAGTTGATCAATATAAGTATTTGAGGTAGCCAGATTCAAGTGGTTATTAAAGAAAATATTGGTTGAATTTTTTGAAATTAACTCTCGAGTTTTTTCCGACACTGTAGCGATATATTCTTGCTCATAATGGGCTTGATGAATCACAGTCAAGCCAGTTTTTTGAGATGTAAAAAAAGTATCTTGAAGGCTCTCATATATAGTTTTGTCATTATGATGCAGGGCTGCTAGTTCTATCGCCTTAACAGGCAGCTGCGGGTCAATATAAATCGAATGGTTATTTTCAAGATAGGCGTTAAAGGCTGTGGTTAACTCTTGATGAGCATAAATTTTTTTAAAAAGGTCGAACTTGGATGTGGGTATCGCTAGCGATTTAGGAGCATGCAAGTATGAAAGGGGGAGGTACAGGGATCCTGCACCTATGGTCTTTAAAAACTGACGTTTGGATTCTTCCATTTCTTACTCACTTATGGGTATGGTCGAAATATCAATATTTGAGTTGATTCATTTATTCTTCACCGGGTGATTAGCCCGATGAAGAGCCATTTCAGATTATAGGCTGTTTAAAAAAGCCAAGTTTTCAGCGGGAAGATCTTTGTCTGATACCGTAGCTGCAATGACGACAGGTTCATTATGTATATGACGAACACTTCGTAAAATAGATTTTAGTTCACGCTTGCTATCGGCCCTAAAACCATAGCCGCCGTTATAAACAGAAGGCATATTCTCATATTTCCAAGGGTTCAAACGAGTATAGGGCAGAGCTGTTTTACCTTCGTCTAAGAAATAATCGCCATCAATTAAGAACTGCTCTATGGCATAAGAGCCATTATCGATGATGATTATGATGGCGGGTATATTGTAGCGAACCAGGGTTGAAAAAGTTTGTGAAACCATTTGGAAGCCGCCATCACCAGTTACTATGAGAGGTCTTTTTTTCGTAGCAAAGTAGGCACCCGCCGTGGCCGGAGTTCCTTGTCCAATGGAGAGCCAAACAGGATTGGCTAAAAAGGTATTTTCTTGGCGTAATGGTACATCAGCCCCAGGAAAACTGGCTAGGCAAGTATCCAGTCCAAAAAAGAAGGGTTCGTCAGCCTCACTGAAAAACTTGTCGACAATTCTGAAGATAGCATCGTGACTTAACTCTTGTCGCTTGTGCCAATTGGCGCCTAGTTTTTTATTATATTTCTCTACCCAGTTCTTACGGCGATCACTATAGCTGGTGGGTAATAATACATTTGAGAATATGACATTTTCACGTACCTGATCTAGCTGGTTTAGTTCTGCCAGTATGTGAGGCAGAAATACATCACTGTATTTTTCATCGCTTACCCGAGCAAGACCATAGCCCAGTTCAACCATGTTTAGGTACTGGCTTTTAACTAGGAAGCGATGATCAATACCAAATATGCATCCAAAAGAAATAATTAAATCGGCACTTTCAACAGCCAGGGTAATATCTGAAGGCGCGAGATCACTGTCATATACTCCACGAAATAAGGGATGATCTTCGGAAACTAATGATTTGGACAACATAGTAGTAAAAAATGGCAATTGCTGCTTTTCTATAAAAGCCATAGCTTGGTCAATCATGTCCATTCGGACCAGTTCTGAACCTAATAAAACGATGGGTTCCTGAGCTTGTTGTAACCGTGACTGAGTTTTTTCGGCTATTTCATAGAGGTAGGGTGATGGCTCAGGTTCAAGACGAGAAAATGCCGCAGGGAAACCGGTTATGGGAAGATTCCAAAAATCTTGTGGAACCTCCAAATAAACAGGGCCAGACTTTTCCATGGCGGTATTAATTAGTCTATCAACAATAGCAGTGGCACTGTCGATATCCGTGATTGCTTCTGCATCTAGTGTAAGGTTTTTAAAAACATTTAAATCGGTTTTGCCATGTCCGGTGGAATGAGCAAAAAGCACTCCAATTTCTTCTTGCAAGCGGTAGTCTTTCTCTGTGGGGCCACCATTAATTATAATGTAGGGCACTCTCTCTGTTAAAGCACTGGCCGCAGCGTTGGCCAAACTTAGTGTGCCAACGCCATAAGAAACACAGACTGCCCCTATGGACCCTTGACGACCATAACCATCTGCCATATAGCCAGCTTCAAGTTCATTTACCGTGAGGATAAAATTCACATCTTCGTCAGCTTCCAGAGTGTCGACAAATCCAGAGCATGAAGTGCCGGGTACACCAAAAACGTGATAGCAAGAAAATTGTTTAAGGCGTAGGGTAATAAATTCAGCTAGGGTCATTTCCATGATGGGGACTTCTTTCCATGATTAAATTGATTGAGTATAGATTTGTGTAACGGCATCGACGCTGGATTCCAATGCGCCTTGAATCCATGAGTGAGAGAGCGAGCAATGTTCACCGGCTAGAATGAATCTTTCATCCGTTGACTTTAAATGAGCGTAATAATTGCTTTGTTCATTGGGATTAAAGAAAGCGAAGGCACCTGAGGCTAAACTAAAATTGGTCCAGTTCCAGCGTATGACTCTGCTGATATCGCTGTCATTTAAATCCGGATGAATTTTCTTTAGTTGCTCAATGATGAATGGCTTAACGTCTTGTTGATGCAAGGCATCTATGCGTCTTGCCTGTTGTCCCCAAGTGTAAGAGGCTAATAGGTAAGCGGGTGAATTTGAAATACTTTTATTTCTTAACTTTGCATTGTCACTGGGGTACCAAGTATGCCCTAGACCGCCATCCCAAATACTGCCTCCTCCATAAATTCCATCATTTAATTCCCAGAATCGCTTACTGCATTTCACCACCACCTTTGTGGAAGAGTCATAGCTAACCTGGCGTATGGCGCGACTTTTAACATTGGAAATGACTTGGGTTAAATCTATGCCTGTGAGAGCCCCAAGTGGTACCGTGCAAATAACCCAATCTGACTCTAGTTGTTTTTGAGTTTTTGAAGCGTCCGTATAATAGGAGGTTACCTTATTACCATACGGTTCAATTTTATTGACATAAGCTCCTTGTAAAAGGGTGACTTTATTTTTAATGCTTTGGTAAAGCTGCTTTGGCAATAAATCACTGCCCCCTTCAATTTCATCAAAACCATCGATCCAAATTCGTTCAAATTCTTCTCTAAGGTGTTCAGTGAAGGCGCTGTGTAATAGTGTACCTACGCCATATACGCTGCTTAGATATTCAATGGCCTCTTGCGAAAGTCCTGAATTTTGGAATGCGGTCAATAAGGATATGCCATCTAGATCTTGCAGTTTCTTAGTTTGGAAACTCGTGTTGTATAGATCTTTTAGTTCTGTTTCTGATAAGGCCTCAACCACAGACGTGACAGCTTTCTCCCACATGTCATCAGCTGTCATATTTTTTTCGTTCGGACTTAACTTAAATAGCCTCTTTAAGCTTTCTAATCCTTGTTGATTGCGTTGTACTCTAGTGTTACGAATATAGGCCCAGCATTGTTCATTTTCTTGGATGAACTTTCGCAATGTTAAACCTTGCTCTTTAGCATAGAACCGAGTCAATGTATGACTGGTGGGGATACGCATTGCCCCTAATTCAACGTACATGGATTGAGCAGAATCATTATTATTTTCTCTAAAGGTACGTACTCGACCACCTATATGGAAACTATCGGCCTCAATTAATGTGACTTTATATCCCAGCTGAATTAATTCATTGGCACTGCTTAAGCCAGCCATACCCGCACCAATAATGACAACATGTTGTTGCTGATTGGCTAAGGCAGGCATTGATCTTAATTGCTCAAGCTGTTTCAAATATTGTTGTGCGCGATCCATTACTTCACTGTCCTTGCTTAATATTTATATGGAGACGGTAAATCATTAAATAACCATGAAATCTAACAGTATGGATACGAGGTCATCCGGATGGGTGATCATGGGAATATGGCCGCTATTGATGGAGCTGGTTTTGATAGTTTTTAATTGTTTTTCAATTTTAACCTGTGATGCCATAGAGATAATCTTGTCTTGTTCGGTGAAAATATAGAATTTCCTTATGGCTGAAAACTTTTTGATATCATTGTTTACAATGCCGTCAGCGATGTATGCTGGTTCGCTTACTGAAGATGTTAAAATGGCTTCTCGCTGGGAAGGGTTGCTGTTCGAAGAAAATGATTCTACGAATGCATCTTTATTATTAATGATCATAAGCCCCGTGTTTTCATCATAACCGACACCCTTAAAATAATTCGTTTCATCTTCTTTACTTAGAAGATCAAAAGGTTTTTCACCCTTTAAAGGTGAAACTGATGCAAGGTATATAATTCGATCAACCTCTACAGAGGGGCAGATAGATTGCGCATGATTAACAACAGCGCCGCCCTGACTATGGGTAACAAAAGTAATCTTTTTATTTAGTGAGTTGATCGCGTCGCATAAATATTTAGCTGATGAGTTTAAAGTGATGTCTTTTGGGTTGATATTGTCTTCACGTCCAGGAAGGTTCACAGCCATACTCTGATAACCCTTTTCCTTGAGGCTTAATGCCACTTCCTGCCAAGAGTTGGCCGTTAGATGAGCACCATGTACAAATACGATAACCGAATCATTTGTAGCGGATAAAGCTGGATTGCTAAAAGACAAGCAAGTAGAGATTACTATGTGTAAGGCAATTATTTTTAGAGAAATATATAGTTTTGATTGTTTCATTACGCTTTCCTTTATTGAAACTTGGTTGAGGTCTGTTTTGGAAATTTAAGACCGCTTAAATCGGTGGGTTTAGTGCTGAAAGCACGTTATTCCAAATTAAATAAGCGCCTATTCCTATCAACGAAAATGAGGATAGACTTGTTATCATTCTGGTTGATCGTTCATTATTTTGACTAAGATTGAGCATGTAGCCACCGGCTATTCCGAATAAAATATCAATAGGTAACGCGGTTGCAGGAACTATCAGGGAAACTAATATTGCTTGGTGAGGTTGATAATTTCCTAATGTTAACAGGCCAGATAAAATAGAGGTGTAAAAAAGTATGGTTTTAGGATTCAGGAACTCAACGATAATACCTTGTCGGTAGTAATTAGCCATGGATTGGTCTTTTACAGTAAGGTTGATTTTTTTACTTTCATCACTAGGCTTCATAAAGCCAGATACACCTAAATAAATAACATAAAGCCCACCAAAAAATGCAATAAGAATACTAATGGTTTCACTAGCCGCTACTAAAGCGGTAACACCTATGCCAGCCAGTAACGCATGAATAATACTTCCTGTAGCCAGTCCAAGTGCAGAAAATATAGCAGCCGATTTTCCTTTTAATGCACCTATAGAGCTTACAAAAAATACGGATGGACCAGGAGCGGCATTGAATAATATGGCCACTAACGTAAATGATAATACCGAATTTACATCCATGAAAATTCACACCTAAAAACTTTATCATTAATGATATTAGCTGCTTATTAATTATGATAAAAATTAATAATAAATTTATGGCGAAGATTCTATATGGCTTTAAACGCCATCTACATACTGATATATCATTATATTTTTCAATTACTTGGGGTGTAATAGAGTGAACAAACTGAGTCGTATGAATGTTACAGAAATATTAAAAGGCAATTATTTAATACTTTTATTTGTAATTATATAAAAGAGTGTCGGTAATTATTTTCTGGGATGATTGTGGAGGTGATCTGTTAAGAAGTAATACAAAAAGGAGTATTGTTTTTGCTAATAGGTATTTTTTTGCTTGATTTTTTCAATGGGGCTAACGATAAAATCTATTAGGTTGATTAATGTTAACTACTCTATTGGCTTACTTATTGACTGGAGAGCTAAATGATAAATTGGTTTGATACCCAAGTTTTTCTGTTGACTTTTAGAATTGAACAATCTTGGAAATCAATAAGGTTTTGTATGCATGAAAAAGTGTGGTGATAGATGTGCAGTGTGAAGATGGTAGCTTGATTTGATTAGGGATAAAAGAAAGAAGTTGGAATTTCATTCCACCGCTAAAACCCTCCTAAGCTGATTACCGCAACTGAGATGCATGAGTAGGCTTTTTATATAGGCTAAAAGTAGTTATCCACTTAATAGTAGCCCCATTTTAATAGCGGACCTTTGCCATCTGCGTCGTACTTTAATATAGGCTTTTTTCGTAAACACGTTGCTACTTTACAGTGTATTCTTGGTTTAATCTGGTATAGATATGAATAGCGAAGCTGGCATGAAAGAATATTTAGTCACACCATTTTCATTGGCCAGTCTTACTTGGTTGGTTTGCTAGCTATTTAGGGCAACAAAGTGGCCCCACTTAAGACTGAAGGGGTCTATAATGATGAAAAGGCGTAATATATTCACAGCCTTAAAAGCCTCATAAGGTTTGATATGAATGACGCTAAGCATGACCTTGAAACCAGTGATATTCTCCAGATTGATGAACCTCAGTTAAGGCGTGATGTGTTTCGCGAGCAGGTTCGCATTTTCACCACCCGAAAACGCCTTCTTCATTTGGCAGGGCCTTTCTCAGCAGCTTATTTTGCTTATGTCATGTCTGACTATGTGGCGATGCCTACACTCATTATTTGGTGGAGTTTATTAACTCTGGTTGATGTTTTATTTGCCGTGCTGTGCACTGTGTATTTAAATAAAGAGGTGAGTGATCACAGTCGTCGTATATGGAGCCAAATTCAAATATTTGGTTTAATTATATCCGGCAGTTTATGGGGAGTGTCGGTCATCTTGTTTTTTTCCCACGAGCTACAGGCCCAACTGTACAATGTGGTGGTTTTGGTCGCGGTGAGTGCTTTTTCGGCTGTGGTTTTATTTCCAATAAGAGCCGCTTATTTGTCTTTTTTTATTAGTACTACCCTGCCAGCGTTTGTATTCTTTTTATGGTTAGGAGACTTTGCTCATGTAAATCTAGCCATTGGTATCCTGGTCATGGCCATTGTGACTTCCTTATTTGAAGCTTCTGCCACTGAACACTTTATTAATTCCATTGAAAAAAACTTTCGTTCAATCGCCTTAAGCAAGGCATTAAAGCAAAGCCTTGAAATAAACAAAGAGCTGGCTTCCAGAGATTATTTAACGGGCTTGTATAATCGTCGCTTTGGCATGGAGAGTCTTAGGCAAGAATTACATCGTAGCCAACGCTATAAAGAGCAACTGACTTTAGTCATTATGGATATCGACCACTTTAAACATATCAATGATAACCATGGTCATTTGGTGGGCGATAAAGTGCTGATTGAATTTTCCCAAAGAATTACTCAGTTATTACGCAGTGAAGATGTTTTCTTTCGTTATGGCGGGGAAGAATTTGTAGTGGTGTTTCCCCATACAGCTCTGGATGACGCTGAACAAGTGGCGCAAAGAATGCGGAGAACTATCTCTGATACCGACATAAACGTTGGCAGTAAAAGTATTGCCGTAACTGTGTCTATGGGAGTGTCTGAATTTATAGAAGGCGACTCGGTAGAATCACGGTTAAGTAAAGCCGATGAGTCTTTGTATAAAGCTAAACAGTTAGGCCGTAACCGAGTTGAGTGGCAGTGATAAGTGCTTCTTCTATCGTGTTTAAAAACTTAATTTTAAATAACCATTCACCCTTTATGAATTACTGTGTTTTAATTTATTGAAATAATCATCCATTATGGAGTGCTGATGGAAATCATAAAGAAATCTTTGTTCATTAAAAATATTACGTTAGTCGCTCACGATGATCATAGAAAGCCCTTGAAAATTGGAGTATAAAACACTAGCAAACTTTAAGTCACAATCAGCTAATCGGAACGAGTTATTTCTTATTGCAATATTTACCTCGTGAGCCGTCTCGATTAAAAATAACCTCAGAGACCGTATTAAAATAAGGTAAACCATTAATATATGAATACACTTTACATCACAGGAGCTGGCGTGAGCGCCGAAAGTGGCATTCCCACTTTTCGTGGCGAGGATGGCTTTTGGCGCATTGGCAGTAAAAACTACACGCCCATGGAAATGGCCACTCGCGCTATGTACATGAATAAACCAGATGAGTTCCTTGCTTGGTATTACCATCGTTTTGCCACTTATCGCCATCACGGCCCTAATGATGTGCATGTATGGCTAAGTGATAAAAATTTAATTACTCAAAATATTGATGGCTTAGATGGGAAAGCGGGCAATAATGACTACATCTCTATTCATGGACGGCTTGATAAAATGACACTGTTTCACGAGCAAGGAGACCCAGTTGATATTATTGAAACCCCTTGGGATAAAGTAGATGAGGGTGCCTTAGCCCAGTCGTTATTTTCAATATTTAAGATTAATGATTTGCCCGAGTTAAATTACTCTCTTAAGCCTTATGTTTTATTATTTGATGAGTTTTACACAAACCTATATGGCATAGATAACGCTATTGAAAGAATGGAGCGAGCAGATAAAATAGTGTTTATGGGCACGTCTTTTAGTGTCAACATTACTAATATGGCCATGGACATAGCTATGAAAAATAACATTGAAGTAGAAGTGGTGGATCCAGACCCTTACATATTGCCCTATGCTAAAGTGACTTATCATAAAATGAGTGCACTGGAGTTTATTAACCGAAACTAAGAAACAATGGCCACAGATTTAATCTGCGCTAACAGTTTTTTTCCGGGCTTAATGTCTAAATGAGAAACTGAGCGGTGAGTAACACGGGCGATAAGGTAATCTTCGCCTGCTTTCAAGCGAACCATGGCCATGGCGTCATTAGGGCCAGGAGCAATTTCTAATACCTCTACTTCCAAACGATTCAGAATACTGGTGTCATTGTGGTTATTTAAAGCAAGGCTTAAATCTCTTGCCAATACGCGCACACGTACCGATTCGTTAAGCGCTTCGCCGCTGTCGTGTAACCAAAGTTTGCCGCCGCTAAACTTAACTGACATTAAGTTCCATTGGGTGTCTTTTTCAGTAATGGTGGCTTGTAAAATGACACCGCTTTCTTGGGTGAATTGTACAGGGGAATCCATGCGTGAAAATACTTGGGTTAAATTTCCTTGGGCACTGACTTTTCCCTCATGTAAAACCACCACATGATCCGCTAATCGAGCTACTTCATCCATAGAATGGCTGACATACAATATGGGAATATCAAAGCTATTATGCAAACGCTCTAGATAAGGCAAAATTTCTTGTTTGCGGGCGCTATCCAGTGCGGCCAATGGTTCGTCCATCAATAATATACGGGGCTGAATGAGCAATGCTCGGGCTATGGCGACTCGTTGTCGCTCCCCTCCTGATAGCTGATTAGGGAAGCGAGATAAAATCTTTTCAATGCCCATGGTGTTGATGACTTTTTCATAAAACGCTTCGCTAACGGGTTCATCAGATCGTTTGATGGCGTAGTGTAAATTGCCGTGTGCTGTTAAATGAGAAAACAGGCTGGCTTCTTGAAAAACATACCCTAAAGGGCGTTTATGGGTGGGTAAAAAAGTGCTGTCGTCTTGCCAGGTGTTGCCGTTAATAACCAGTTTGCCCTGCTGAGCTTTTTCAAGACCGGCAACACATCTTAGAAATGTGGTTTTACCTGAGCCGGACTCACCAAAAATTGCGGTGACACCGCGACCCGGAATATCAATATTAATATCCAGTGAAAAGCCATCGGCATTTTTATTGACTTGTTTTAAATTAAATT
>OJBM01000071.1_pt1 | contig 59272 bp, 40 predicted proteins | sample 1591061 | NCBI WGS metagenome assembly OJBM01 (sample SAMN05416872, study PRJEB24817) | seawater metagenome | isolation source: Sea water | place: Canada:Atlantic | collected 2013-11
ATCTACACTATCCTCTTCGTCGGCAGCGTCAGATGTGTATAAGAGACAGGAGACACAGACCATTCAGTATCTCAAGTGTCAGATTCCGATACAGTAATAGCGAGCTTAGTGTCAGAAAATGCGCCTATTGGGACTTATGTTGGATTGACTGCATTCGCGTCAGATGAAGACTTAGAAGATTCAGTGTCTTATAAATTGCTTAATGTCGGCCTAGATCAAAATGGCAATGATAAGTTCGTAATAGATAGTAGCACCGGTAAAGTTAGTGTTGGCGGAAATCTTGATTTTGAACAAGAGAACTTTGAGCGGATTATTTTAGTCGCAGAATCTTCTGATGGTTCGACAACTACCCAACAAGTAACAATTGTCGTTCACAATAATGAACTTGGTCTGGGTGGTGAAGGAACAACAGGAGATACTGATAATAGCGTTGGCTTAATCACAGACATAAATGTCGTTGATGAACCTATTGTAGACGACGCGGCCATTGGCACTGAAGTTGGTATAACGGCAAGTGCGACCGACCTTGACGCAGGCGATGAAGTTAGTTACACGCTGTCAGCTTCTGATTTGTCAGCTGGTCTCTTTGCTATAGATAGTGAAACTGGTGTAGTAACGCTTGCTGGTACACTCGATTTTGATGTCGCACAAAGCCACACCATTAATGTCATTGCCACTTCAACAGATAACTCGACGTCTACACAAAACTTCACGATTGAGGTTGTGGGTAATGATGGTCCTGATGCTGTTGATGATAATAAGCAATGGGTTGATGTTTCAAGTGAAATCAGTGTTACTGGCTTTAGCGGCGCTCATAGTGTCGGCATTAAACACGATGATGATATGAGTTCTCGCGCAGAAGGCGATTTATTTGATTACGCCAACGTAGGTAATGACGGCGCCTCAGTATTAATTTATGGCGGTAGCGAGACGGGACGTTATTATGTACAGCGCATTAATGCAGATGGAAGTAAAGATGGCGATGCTGTCGAGTTATCAGGCAGTCAAGGTTTAGCAGCCTTAAACTTAGAACCAAAAATTTCACAGGTTAGTTCGTCAGGCGATTACGCAGTTACTTTTATTGGTGAGAATAGCGACGGCACAAAAGCGGTCTTTACACAAAAATACGACAATGATGGTAGCACAATAGGTGCACAACAAAAAATCGATATTGAAACCGGAAGTGTTGAGGGAGGTGGTAGTAGCGGCGGTGATACTGGTGGCATTGGTGGCGTAGATCCAACAGCTGGAGTGCCTATTGCTCATGCCGCAACAACGTCTCGAGACCGAGAGTCATTCGATGCAAAAACCCAGGTACAACTTGAAAATGGTAACGTGGTAATTACGTGGGTTGGCTATACTACAGCCGTACCCTACGCACTGGTGAATATGCAGGTTTACGCAAAGGTAGAAGATGGTAACGGTAATATCATTAAAGATCAGTTCATTGTCAATGAATGGCAAGGTGTGCCTGGTGATGACACATCAAAGCGGTTCCATAGTACAGCGATATCGGAATCGGCCGATGGTGGATTTAACATTTTCTGGCAATCGTATGGGCAAACCGCAGTAACCAGTACAGACCCGGACCGCGCCGGTAACAAGAGAACTGACGTAATCCTGCGTTCGTTTTCTAGCGACGGCACCCCAGTTTCAGGGGAGATTGTAATAGAAGAGCTCCGGAGTTCATCGCATACAGGTAACGTCGAGAAAATTACCGCGAGTGGGGGCGATATTGTACCTCTGCTGTTGGAAGACGGTTCCACCATAATCACTTGGGAAGAAGACTCTGAATTCTATTCGCCTAATACTCATGTTAAAAGTATGGTCATTGACTCAGACCTGAATGTGATAAAGCCTGAAGCAGATCTCTTCTCAACTTCGAATCGCTCCTTTAATGGCAGGGATAAGGGTGGCGATAAAGTTATTGAGGCTCATAAGTTTTACCAGCAGGGTGAAGCAAATGCTATTGAAACTAAAAATGGTTTAGTGATTTACACTGCAACCGGAAAGGTTGGACAGGGTGCAGGTAAAAACGATTATGCCGCTTGGTCGTGGGTTGTTGATCCGAGTACCAATACATTAGTTGGTGATACAAAGCAGGTTTCAATACCTGGTTCTGCAGGTGGCGTATTATCCGTTGGTGTAAGTTATGACCCAACCACGGAGCTATATGCAGTTCTCCAGGTAAGCACCTACACGGGTAAGTTCTACAGGACGGACTTGGACGCCAATGGTCAAATTGTTAACCCGGCAAAACTGCTAGGTACATTGAACGACGCTGTATCAAGGCCGGGCCTCACCTTCGAAGCAGGGTCAGTAGCCGCCGAGATCGACGCAGAAGGAAACGTAGTGGTACTGTACACCTATAGTGACCATTCAATCGCAACAGGTGACAGAAGCTCTATCAATTCTGCAGTGTTCCCCGTAAGTGGCGGCAGCCCTGTGATTGAGGAAGAACACTTCGGTAGTGGTATGTCAGTAGGTGGTAGTGCAGGTTTAACTCAACTGGATAACGGCGCATTTTCTTATACATTCGCAGCCATAGGCGGCGGCGGGAGTGCAGTTTGGAAAGGCCAGTTTATTATCGACGGCGCTGCTGGCAAAGCACCAAAACCAACAGATTCTAACCCACTTGATGCCAATGAAGTATTTATTACGCCAACAGCTGATGATGGAAGTTATATCGTCGCCTTTACATCAGTTAATCCAGAGACTTCAACGCTTAATGTTTATGCACAGAAATTCTCAGCCGATGGCGAGAAATCAGGCGGTGTTGAAAACTTAACACCAGCCTCATTACGCGACGGCCAAGGTGTTCAGGATCAAGCATTAGTGCAGTCTGGCGATGGCTATATTTTATCATTTACTGATGGCGATGCATCATACGTTCAAGTGTTAAATGCAGACCTAAGTCCCCGTCATGATGTGATTCAATTAGATAACGTAAGTAGTCAACCTGACGTTATATCTGTTGGTAATCAAGGACACTATATCGTCACATATCAATCAGGTAGTGATGATGACTCTAGCACCACCGTCGTGATGAAACGTTTTGATAGCAATGGTAACCAAGTAGGCGATACAACAACCTTTGATACCATGAGTAACAAAGGAAATGTATCAGACGTTCAAAGCTCTATTATCGAACTACCTGATGGCGGTGTTGTTGTAACATGGGCTGGTTTTGCGCATAAAAATGGTGAGCATGATATCTATGTGAAGCTTTATAACGCACAAGGCGTAGAAATCAGTAGTCAAATATTGGATACGTCAGGTCAAGATGATTTATTGCCACAAGTTATCAGTGTTGGCGTTGATGGCGAATATGTCGTTGCATGGCAAAGTGATGCGATATACACGCAAAAATTCAACGCCGATGGCACGCCAGACGGTGATGCAGTGAAGGCTGGGCCACTGGATGATTTATCGCAACCTGCGAGCAATGTAGAACTTATTGCAATTGGTACAGAAGGGCGCTTTGCAACAACGTTTGAATCAGATGGATATTTGTTCACGCAAACATACAACGTTGATGGTAGCAAGTCGGTTATTATAAGTGACGAGAATCAAACTGGCGACTTATCGCTGGGAAATCTCAACAACGAAGATCCAGCAGCTGTGTATCGTGTTGAGTATGCCAACGGTAGCTTGTTTATCGATGGAACTCGTTATGCAAGTGGGAGTGAAATATCGGTAGCAGACTGGGAAAATGCTGTCATGAAAGGCGTTAGCCAGACCGATTTTGACTTACAACTATTCACTCAACAGCATTACACCACACAAGAAAACCAAGCAATTGTGATTGATGTGTTAGCGAATGATTTTGACCCAGAAGGCGATAACATTTGGGTCAGTGAAATCAATGGCGTTGCTGTAGCAATTGGTGAAGTTGTTATGGTCACGGTAGATGGTATAAATATCGGCAGCGCACGTTATATTGACGGACAAGGCATCGAATTTACGCCTGGCGCCGAACTTAAAAAACTTAATAAAGGTGACAGTGAAGAATACAGCTTTAGCTACACCATCACAGATGGGAACGGTGATAATAATAAAGATACCGCAATAGTTACCTTTACAGTGACTGGATTAGATGACGATGCAAATGCGCCAATTGCAGTCGATGATCTGGTGACACATAAGAGTACGAGCTCAGGAGAAGGTGCTGCTCAGGGCTCTGAGTATAGTATTCATGACGATTTATCAGGTCGCCAAATTACTTCGCAGGTAGCCGTATTTGATGATGGCTCTTACGTAGTTAGTTACCAAGGTGATAAAAATGCTTACCTACAGCGCTATGATGCTTTGGGAACAAAAATTGGCGACGAAATACCGTCTGTTGGCAGTCAGGGATTCACGCGAGTTGTTGTTTTAGATGATGGAACTATGGTCGTAACTACGGGTAGTTATGATGGAGATTCAAGCTTCCAGCGCTATGAAAGTGACGGTTCTAAGCTTGGAACCGAGGTTATATTGGCATCAGACTCTGCAACGATAGAAGATATAACGACATTGAGTAATGGCGGTTTTGCTATCGCAATGGAGCCATCCAATAGTGATAATAAAATTCATATTAATCTGTTCGATAAAGAAGGCGGCTTAGATAATGTAATTAAAATATCACCGTCGACAGATTCTTCTGATTTGTACATGAAAACACCAACGATACACGAATTGTCAGATGGAAGCATACGCGTCGTTTGGGGCGAACTAAACCTTAGCACTGCTGAGTCAGAAATTAAGATTCAGACCTTTGATGCTGCCGGTATCGCGCTAAATTCAGTAATCACATTACATGACGGACTTATCCTACATCCACATGCTCGAAGCGAATTACTCGCTGATGGGGGAATATTTGTAACGTGGATTGACGATAAAGGTGGTGACCCTCATGTGTATGCACAATCGTATAATGCAGATGGCAGTGCACGCAGCAATGCGTTTCAAGTTGATGAAACTGGACTTACTGACACAACATCATTTTATCAGCAACTTTCAACTGCCGTCTTGAATAATGGTAACGTAGTTATCACATGGATGGTTGAGCCAATTGAAGGGGATTACCATACTCTTGGCGATGTTGATGTAATGACGCGAATTTTTGCGCCAGATGGCACGGCAATCAGTGATGAGTTCTCGGTCCATTCTAATCTTGATACTGAACAAGCAAGTCCAAATACCGTGGCAATGCCTGATGGTAGTTTCATGATTACTTGGAGTAGTTATACGGATGTTAGGAGTTCAGCCGACATTAGAGCTAAGCGTTTTGAAGCGGATGGTAGTGAATATTCTGGTTTGAAAAACAAAATCAATGAAGACGACATAGTGACTGTTGATGTGCTTGCAAACGATAGCGATGTAAATGGTGATCCACTAAGTATTACAAAGATTCAAGACCAAGATGTTAAGAACGGGAAAGTTGTTAATATCACTATTGATGGCAATGTCATTGGAACTGCGCAAGTGGTCGATTCAAAGGTCGTTTTCAAGCCGAGTAATGAGTTAGACAAACTTTCAGAAGGTCAAACAGAAGTATTCACGTTTGACTACACAATCACTGATGGATTATTGGAAACTAGCGCCAATATTATTCTCAATATTACGGGGACTAATGACGCGCCAGTAATTACATTAGAATCAGTGCGAATCGTTGACGAAAATAGCGAGGCGACGATTGTGGGCAATGTTCGCGATATTGATGGGGTTATTGATCTCAATAAATCGACGTTCAACGCACAAAATGGAACAGTGACTGTTAATAGCGCCACAGGCGATATTCTCTACAAACCTAATGAAGGATTTAGTGGTTCAGATATTATTAACGTACGCTTTTCAGATAACGATGATGGTGTTGCTAGCAATGAATTTAATGTTGTCGTTAATCGAGTTAATGATGCTCCCGTTGCAGTTGATGACAATTTCGTGCCATATGAGAATATTTCCCATTTAGCCTCAGCGGATAACTACACTGGCAGCGTTAACTACGTCACCGATATCGCCTATCTAGGACGAGCTGCTCAGAATCATCACATTATGCAAGTTGGCAATGAGGGAGAGTTTATTATTGCATGGCAAAGTTTCATGCCGGGTGATTCTCGAACCTCTATTGTCGTTCAACGGTTTAATGGGGACGGGGCACCAATTAGCAGTGCTGTGGTTATGGATACCGACGGCAATGATAACGAAAATAATCGCCCCTTAATTACCTTACTAGGTGATTCTGGTAAATTTGTGGTGACGTGGCAAGGCAAAGAAAATGTAGCTAATGGTGACGATTATGCCATCGTAACGCAGGTATTTAATGCTGATGGCACAATTGGTGCGCATGAAAAAATAAAAATTGAGCCAAGCACGGGCCGAGGTATTGATGAAGATCAACAAGTGACGGCGATTGGTAATGATGGCGAATTTATCATGGTGTGGTATGGGCAAATTGGCGATAAGTATTATCATTTCATTCAAAAATTTGACGCTGATGGTAATGTGGCAACTCCGACACCGACGCGCTTTGATTATCAAGGAATAAAGTTAGAAGGTGATTTAAAACACGACATTACCGCAGTAGGGAATGATGGTTCTTATGTTGTGACGTGGGTAGGCCTCGTTGGCGGTGTCATGCAGGTCTTTAGTCAAAAGTACAATAGTGATGGAGTAGAGCAAGGAAGCGTATTCACGTCATCTGCGGGCCCTAAATCGACTGTTTATAGTCAAGCTACATCGGTAATTCATGAAGTGGCCGACGATGGCAGTTATATACTAGTGTGGAGCAAGTTTACTAGTAATGGCCAAGCTGAGTTGTATATGCAACGATTTGATAGTGATGGACAAGCGGTTACAGGCTCACCGATTAAGGTAGATGATGTTGGAACAAACGGCGTCGACTACGCGCCGCAAGTGACAAATATTGGGGATGATGGACGCTACGCCATTACATGGGAAGCGATAACAAATAATGCCCGTACGGGCCAGGTCTTCGTCAAAGTATTCAACAATGATGGAACGGCTGTCAACAGTGAGCCTGTTGCACTCGACGGTTACTCAAGTATAGATTTGAGAGAGACTAGTCCGAGTATTACTGCAGTGGGTAAAAACGGGGATTTTGTTATCACCTGGGAGAGTGGTGTAACAAATACGGATAGCGCCGTCTTTATGCAGCGTTTTAATGAGTCTGGACAAAAAATTGGTGATCAGATACAGCTTGATGCCCCCTCAAATACATGGAATGGCGTGGCGAAAAAACTTCCACAAGTTATTGAAAATGGCGATGATGGCGCATTTAACATAGTGTGGCGTGGAGATGGTTCAGATAGCATGGTCACATCACTTAACGTTCAGCAGTTTGATGCTAATGGGCAGCGAGTTGGCGATTATGGTAATGGCAGTGGTGATTTTGATATCTCATTGGATACGTCTCATATTAACGCGTCGCAGGTCAAGGTAACGTATTCTTCTGGCAGTTTAATGTTTAATGGCACATTGGTTGAATCTGGCGGTCTTGTTGAGATTGCAAATTGGACTAATGTGAAATTAGTCAATGTTCTAGGCAAAGATTATGATCTGAAGATTGAAGCATTCGCAAGCGAGAATATCGAGCAAGATGATACGCAAATGCTGGATGTATTAGCAAATGATACTGACCAAGACAATGATCCATTATCAATCGTAGAAATCCAAGGGCAAGATGTATCCGCAGGAGAAACAGCAGCGATTGTCATTGATGGAGTCACAATTGGTCATGCAACTGTTGTGAATAATGACATTAGTTTTGTGCCAAGTGACGCGTTACATGCGTTGTCGAAAGGAGAGCTAGCTAGTTACACGTTTGATTACAAGATATCTGATGGCATTGTTAATAGTAACGAAGCGAATATTACTATCCACGTTCTAGGAACAAACGATGCGCCAGTCATTACCTTGGAAGACAACAGAACCTTGAATGAAGATAGTGACGCTCTTATTGTAGGGAATGTTAGCGATGTAGATGGCACTATTGTTTTATCAAAATCTACCTTCTCAGCAAATAACGGTATGGTCACTGTTGATAGCGATACAGGGAATATACTATACAAACCCAATACTAATTTTAGTGGTATTGATACGATCACTGTTAGTTTCACTGATAATGATGGCGCGAATGCAGAACAACAATTTACAGTTGAGGTTAATGCACTCAATGATGCACCGATTGCTGTAGATGATGCGCAGGTCGTTGCTGTGACACCACAAACTATTGTAGAAGAAACTTTTAATAGTGAATCTACCGGTTGGACTAATCAAAAAATAAGCAACAATAGACTCAAAATTGAGAACGGCACACAATCGTCTAAAGTCTTTGATTTTGGTGTTGAACATGCGGGTCAAGCAGTGCTTATCTCATTTAAAGCTCGCGGTTCAAGTAATTGGGATGGCGGTTCTGATAAATTCAATGTGACATTTAATAATCAGCAAGTTGTTAATGAAGCATTTACTAACAGTAGCTGGCATGACTATGAAAACCTTGAAGTTATACTCGATTCACAAGGTCGTGTCGAAATTGCATTCGAATCATTGACAGACGCTAGCAATGAAGATTCGTTCGTCGACAATTTAATCATCATGACTGGCGCTGACTATGGCTCTGACATCCAAACGTTTGAGAATGATTCGTTATTGATTGATGTTTTAGCTAATGATACAGACGCTGATTTAGATTCGTTATCGATTACTCAAATTCAAGGTCAAGATGTATCTAATGGAAAAGTTGCTACAGTAGTCATTGACGGTGTAACTATTGGAACTGCAAACGTTGTTGATAACCAAGTTAACTTTGTACCAGATGACGCATTAAACTCACTAGCACAAGGCGAAATCGAAAGCTATACATTTGGGTATGTTGCCTCTGATAGCACGACAGATAGTAATGAAGCAAATATTACTATTAAGATAGTAGGCACAAACGATGCCCCTGAAGTTTCTATTACTAAAGGTATTGTAGAAAAGAGTGTTCAATTCGAGATTATTGGTAATATCAGTGATATCGACGGCACGATAAATTTTGCTAGCAATAAGACATTCATTAACACTACCAATGGTGATGTTAAAATTGATCAAAATACTGGTGATATTTTATATCGAAACAACTCAGATGCAGATACAGACACCCTAAAAATTACCGCGACTGATAATTTAGGGGCTGAAACTGTTCAATCGTATAATATTGATTTATTGAATATTAATCATACATTAACTGCCATTAACGACGATTTCACTAAAGATACATCCGGTTCAACTGGAACGACTGTTACGGTGACCAGTGGCAGTGAAATTAAGGTTAATGAATCGTCTGATGCGGTTGACCAATTTGCTGATATTGCGACGCTCAATGACGGTAGTTATGTTGTTGTTTGGTCTACTTATGAAGATCATGGCGATCATATCACCTACGCCCAGCGCTTTAACAGTGATGGTAGTAAACGAGATGGACAAATCTCAGTCGACGAATTTAGTGGTGATGATGAAAATCCAACGATAGCGGCACTCTCAGACGGTGGTTACGTCATTGTCTGGGAAGACGCTGACGGCACAGCATTATACTTCAGCATGTATGACAGTAGTGGAAATGCAACAGGTGAAGGCCGTACGGAGATTGGTGTTGGTTACGTAGAAAACAAATCCGAGCCAAATGTTATTGGGACATCAAATGGTGGCTTTGCAATTATTTATGAAACGGTTGAGCAAAACAAAAGCCAAAGCGCAGATTTGAATTTTCATCGCATTGACAAGGACGGTAACAATATAGGTAATCCGACAGTGATTACCAATAATAATGATATTCATCAATTGAGCCCTAATTTGGTTGAATTAGATAACGGTAGCTTCATTGCTACTTGGATGTCTTGGGAATTAACGGGCATGGCGCTTTATCAGCAAAAAATTAGCGCTAGTGGAAATAAAGTCGGCAATCCTTCGTTAATTTCTACAACTGACCATAACGGTGCTGATGGCACCGAACATAAGCATTTGACGCCAGTCATTACCAAATTGGATGATGGTGGATATGTTATTGCTTGGACATCTGTCATTAATTTTGAAGGCCATGGTGACTCAGCTAACGTCATGAATGTATTTGCCCAACGTTTTGATGCGAGCGGTAATCCGGTTGGCAATGAAGTGGAAGTTAATACCACTAATCTTCGTGATAATAGTGACACGGGGGCAGAACAATTAGGTATTGCGCAGCTTAATGACGGCAATTTTGTGGTGACTTATGCGGCAAAAACTAATGACTATGATTTATTTGCTCAAGTCATTAATAGTGACGGGGAAAAGGTTGGTGATGAAATTAAAGTCAACAGTTCAAACGATGGTAATCACTACCAGCCAGCCATTGCGTCCACTCATGACGGATTTGTAGTTACATGGCGATCAACAGGCGGTGATAGTGAACTTTATACCAAGCAGTTTACGGTAGAAAATACTCCGATAGTCGTTGATGTGACTTTTGATGAAGATGCATCGGTTACATTAGATGTTCTTGCTAATGATATAGACATTGATAATGACGGAGATGTTGTTGAAATTGATGGACAAACAGTCGTTGGTACGACGCCTGTTGAAATAACAATTAAAGGCAAAGTCATCGGCGAAGCTGCTGTTATTAATAATAAGATAGTGTTCACGCCAAGCGATGAGTTAGATAAATTAACCGAAGGCGAAGTTAAAAATTACAAATTCACCTACAAAATCAGCGATGGGGAATTTAATAGCACCGCCAACGTAAAAATAGCCATAGAAGGCACTAATGACAATCCAATTATTAGCTTTGATTCGGCAAATGTAGAGCAGGGAACGTCGTTTGAAGTGATTGGTAATATCAGCGATATTGATGGCAACATTGACTTCTTAAAGACTACCGCCTCTGCCAATAACGGCACGGTTACAATCGATGAAACAACCGGTGATATTCTCTACTCGACTATAGGTAGTGCGAAAAAAGATACGATTACTATTAATGCTTGGGATGATGAAGGCGGAAAAACAAAAGTCATTCACAAACTGACCATTAATACAGAGTCTAACCAAGCCCCAGTCGCGGTGGATGATGACTTCACATTTAGCGGTAGCGGCAGTAGTACCGACATCAGTGGAACCATAGATTATAGTAACTTTAGCGGTAACATCGAGACGTTTACTCGCGCTAAGTTTGATGGTTCAAACAAGAAAGATCAAAGCAGTAACGTCGATGAATACTCGCCGGGTAGTCTCGTAATGCTAGGTACTAGCGGTAAATTCGCAGTGCTTTATCGGATGGGTGACGATCCTCACTGGACAGAAGTTCAACGTTTTAACAGTGATGGCTCTACTGATGGTAGTCCGGTTGTTATTCAGCTTGATGAACTGGCTGATAACTACCATCTATCACCAAACTTAGTTGCTGTTGGTAATAACGGCGCTTACTCTGTTCAATTCAATACCATATTAGAATCAACGGCTGCAGCCGAAGTTTATTTTCAATTGGTTGATGAAAATGGTAATAAACAGCCTCTTGTAAACCTAACCGTTAGTACAAATGATAGTCCGTATAACATTGCTCCTATCGCAACAAGAATAGATGATGATGGCTCCTATGCACTTACTTGGCAGGATACAGTTCAAGGTGAAAACGTTATTCACGTCAAAACTTTCGATGAAAACGGTGTCGAACAGAGCTTTGTATCAGTTGAGAGTCCTTTAGGTGCTTACTCGCATTATGAAAGTGAAATAAGCACGGTTGCGTTTTCTGATGGGAGTTTCATTGTTCAATGGACATCATCGTCACAAGAGGGAAGAAATGACCTGATGATGCAGCGTTTTAGCGCATCAGGTAACACTGTTGGTGATGTTAAAATCCATTCTGATGTAGCCACAGAGTTCCGAGCTTATGCGGTAGACGGTGTTGAGCTTGGTGGTGTTGATCGTTTCGCTCAAGTTTGGATCGATGATACGGGTAGTACAGAGCAGTTAAAATCACAAGTGTTCGACAAAAATGGAGCGACGGTAGGCGATCGTCAAACCATGGATATTGCATCCGGTGATGTTAATAAAGGTGATGTGGAAGCGCTTGGTGATACAGGAAAGTTCGCAATAGTTTATTCTGCTAAAGAAAATAAGAATGACAATTTTGATACTGTTTATGTACAAGTTCTGGGCTCTAACGGACAGAAAGCTACTTTAATCAAGCTGGATGATTTGAAAATATCTGGTGACTATAATGGCTGGCAAAACACTAAATCACACAATTCAATGGAGATAGCTTCCCTCAATAGCGATGGCGACTTTGTGGTCTCTTGGTTGAGTGTCGATAAAGGCGATAGTAAGACATCGGTGTTTAACCAAGTATTTAATGCAGCAGGGCAACCGCAAGGTGACGTATTTGTTGTTGATGGCGATGGTGATAAAGAAATAAGTGGCATCAGTGTTGAAGCCGCAGCAGATGGCTCTATCCTAATTGCCTTCAATGAAGGTACTACGCAATACGTTCAGCGAATGACGGCTGATGGTAAAGAATGGACAGGTTACACACCGGGAGAAAAAGGCACATACGACGTCGACATCGACACTAGTTTACCAAATGTAAGCAGCTACAGCGTAACCTTTAGCACCGGCAAACTCTTTGTCAACGGTAAGCGCTACAACAGCGGCGATGAAGTACCGGCAGCGGATTGGAAAAACGTAGAGCTAAGAAATGTTGAAGGCGGAAAGTATGACCTTGAAGTTGAGGCTATCCATAACGCGGGCGAAATCTTCACCGAAACAACGCCGTTCACTCTAGATGTACTTGACAACGACAGCGATCCAGATGGCGACAAGCTAACGATTGTAGCAATTGACGGTAAGGATGCTACTGGTGGAAAAACCGTTGAGGTGACTGATAACAAAGGCCGAGTTTTAGGTAGTGCTCGTGTGGTTAACGATGAAATTGAATTTACCCCTGGCACACAAATTCAAAAGCTAAATGAAGGTCAGCAAAAAGATTTCAGCTTTGATTATTCGATTAGTGATGGAAAGCCTGGCGACCCTGTGTCTGCTACTGTGAGCTTTACGGTTGATGGCGCCAATGATCCTAATCAGGCGCCGGTTGTGGAGAATGATACTGTCGCCAGTTCCAGTGAATATCAAGACTTTAGTGGCAGTGCGAGGTTAACAAACTTCACCGGTAATTCAGCGGATACATTCAGTGTTGATGCGCTTAATGGCAACGATTTTGTTCGTACCGTAGAGATGACTCAACTGCAAAATGGTAATTTTGTCTTGTTGTTAGAAACCGAAGTTGCCAACTCAAATATGCCTTGGACTTCTTTTGAATATGAATATATTAATCAAGTGTTTAGTAGCACTGGTGAACTGTTGGGTAGCCATAAGGTGAGTAACACTGCCGGCCATAATCAAGATACGTATAAAGATAAATATGGTGCTGACGAATACACCACATTCTTAACAGATTTCATTGTTACGGCCTTACCTGATGGCAGTTTTGTTCATACATGGGCTTCACCGGCTAATGACGTGTATATGCAAAAATTTGATGCAACGGGTCAAAAAACGGGCTCTCAAATTCAGTTACAAACACCCGGGGAAAGTGGGAACTTAGAAAGTGATATTGATGTCATGTTTAATGACTCAACTGGGGATTTGTTTGTTTCCTATGTGTCGCGAACTCAAGCAGACCAGAATTCTAATCAGGTATTTGTTCAGCGAGTAGATACAGATCTTAACTTACAAGGTCAAGCTCATGGAATCGCAGATATGACAGGTTGGGTGATTACCAAGCAGCAACAGCAGCCACGTATCATCTCGTCAGAAGAAAATGGAGACTATTACGTTGCTTGGCAAAATGACATCGGTACAGGCCTGACTGCTAGTACGTCTTGGGTCAATGTACAGAAGTTCAATGAAGACGGCGTAGCTCAAGGTGGAATCACCAAGCTTAATGGTCAACAACGAGACAAGCTTTCAGGGTTTTTGTCGACCGATGATGACGGGTCATACGCTGTGATGATAAATTCAAACAATCCTTCACCCCAGGGTAATGGGACGGTCGTGGTTCGTGTGTATGATGCCAGTACTGATAATTGGAAAGAGATAGCGCTAAACGGTGAAGGGCATGCAAACTTTACGAGCAGTCGAAATGAATTTGATTTTGGCCTTAAGATGCAGACAGTCGGACCTAACGGTGACTTTGTGGTGGTTTGGCGCGGCCACTCTAAAGAAATAAATGATTATGACTTATACCTCCAAAAGTTCGACAAGTCGGGTAACACGATTGGCGGTCGAGTTCGCATGGAAAGTGAACTGGAGACGATGCTTGAAGCAACATGGGTCGCGACCTCAGGTACGGTCACTGATGAAGCTGCTTTAAATATTGACGTCGTTGAAACAAGTAAAGATGGCAGTTTTGTTGTGAGTTGGTCTGGATATAGTAAAGAAACAGAACAGACAGATTCTTACTACCAACAATTTGACGGTAATGGCAATAAAGTGGGTACACCAACGACATTCTATGAAGCGACAAGAACGGATACGAGTATGTCATCGGGCGGATTTGTTGGCGCAAATGGCGTTGACGGCAGCCTGACCTTTGTCTGGAATGTTGAAGCAAAATACAGTCGCGCTAATACTGATATTGTCGAAACACAGTTTGCAATCATTGATGGTGACGGCAACGTTGTTCCACGTATTGATAAAAATAGTGTTGGTAACTTTGACCTAGATTTATCTAGACTTGCTGATGATGTTACTGAGATTAAAGTCACCTTTAATAAAGGCTCCCTAAAAGCGGGTTCAACGTCTTATTCAAGCGGTGACATTATCCCTCGTGCCGATTTTGACAACTTAACATTTATGGGCGTGAAAACGAGTAACTTCGAGTTCAAAGTTGAAGCTTTGGTTACTGACTTCCCAACAGAAAATGAAATATTGTTAATTGACGTACTTGCAAACGACACTGACCCTGACGGTGATGCGCTAACTATTACTCAAATTAACGGTAAAGATGTTTCTGATGGACAGACTGTCGATGTAAAAGTTGGTAATAAAGTTATTGGAACGGCGCGAGTTGTTGATGGCGAAATTGAGTTCACCCCCGGAAACAATATTAAGAAACTTAATGCTGGGGATACCAAAGAGTATCAGTTTAATTACACCGTAGATGATGGCAATGATGGAATAGCCACAGGTAATGTAACGTTTACAATTCAAGGTATTGATGGCATTAGTGCAGAACTTATTGGGAGTAGTGAACCTAGTTTTAAACTTGCCAAAGAGTTAGTACTTGAGTCAACTGTTGCTGACGTTAAGACCATAGATGTTGATCCGAATGACGTGAATGATTGGTTTACTGACGGTCAGGTAGAAAGTAACACAAGTTCAATTATCGGTTTAGGTGACGCAGTATTTGATGCTGAAAACCTTCAAACTGATGCGTTAGCGACGGAAACAGTTTTTGACTTTAATCCGAATGTCGATAAGCTCGATTTAGCTGAATTCGCGTTAATTGAAGAGCAAGAGCCCTTAGATGATTACTTCGAATTCAACTTCACTGAAGAAGGCACCACGATCTTAATTAGCGATGAAGGGAGCGATGAAGTGTCGACGCGTATTGTATTAGACGGCGTTGATTTATCCGAAGCATACGGTACTGTGGATACTAGTGAAATTCTACACAATCTTGTTGGCGATAAACCTAATGGTGCTTTATTACAGCCTCGAACGGTAGAGCCAAGTGACTCAGTGACGAAGTTGGATGATATCGATGACGACATTATTTAATTGATAGGGTCACCCTTAAAGTAACGCCAAGCCAATGATGAATAATCATTGGCTTTTTTTATGACAACGCAAATTGATTGTTTTTGAAGAACAATAAAATTTTGACGTTTATTCAACTCATAAAAAATGAGACAGTAGTGGAAATACAGATCAAATAATAGGACTTTCATGAAATTAGAAACGCATCGACTTATTATCGAGCAGTTAACAACTGAGGATACGTCATTTCTGATCGAGCTACTCAATCAACCCAGTTTTAAGAAAAATATAGGAGAGCGTTATGTTACAGACGAGAAAAGTGCGCTTAACTTCCTGCAAGATGGACCGTGGCTTACTTATCCACGCGATATTGGTATGCACTGCGTAAAAATTAAAAAAACAGGGGAGGCAATTGGTCTTGTAGGTCTCATGCGAAGAGATTATTTAAATATGCCAGATCTAGGTTACGCCTTTTTAGAACAATATCACGGCGTTGGATTTGCGAGTGAAGCGGCAAGAGAGGTTGTAAATTGGGCTCATTTTGATAAAGGCTATCGCCGTATTTGCGCAATCGTTAACCAAGATAACCAACCCAGTATCGATTTACTGGAAAAGCTAGCATTTAATTTTGCCAAAACGACGGCTCAGCTTCCCAATGACATGGCGAATGTAAGTTATTACGAACTAGACTTTGAGCATTGATTGATATTAAGTAACAATATACTGACTAAGTCATTTCCTAAGCAATAAAAAAGGCGCCAATGCGCCTTTCTCTTAACGATTGTAAAACTAGGTAGTTAGAACGCTGAAGTATCGCTAAATAAGCCTACTTTCAAATCTTTAGCTGCGTAAATTTCACGGCCATCAACTTCCATGGTCGCATCTGCCATGCCCATAACCAATTTACGATTGATAACACGCTTCATGTTAATTTTGTAGGTTACTTTTTTCGCATCTGGTAATACTTGACCAGTGAATTTTAGCTCGCCTACACCTAACGCACGGCCTCGACCAGTGCCGCCAATCCAACCTAGGTAGAAACCTACTAGTTGCCACATGGCGTCTAAACCAAGACAACCTGGCATTACTGGGTCGCCAATGAAGTGACAGTCAAAGAACCACAGATCTTTAGTGATATCTAATTCAGCGATAATCTCGCCTTTACCGAACTCACCACCATCTTCAGTCATGCTGACGATGCGATCCATCATTAGCATGTTTGGTGCTGGTAATTGTGGGTTGCCTTCGCCAAATAATTCACCGCGACCGCTTGCTAATAGATCTTCTCTTGTGTAACTCGACTTTTTAATCATTTTTATAAACCACTATGTAAATTTGTGCGCTAGATTAGCGAACACTTGTAAGCTTAACAACTCCGATGACCGTTAAACATATTTGTTTTACCAGAATTTTAAGCGAGATAATAGCGAATCTGACTCGGTTATGGGATTGGTAATCTCCTCAATTCGCTCTGCTATCGCGCCATAGACACTATCGGTAGGGTATTGGCCGTTTTCGTTTAACTGACCTGCACTTAGACCAAAGGATAGGGCAATGGCTTGTTCGATATGATCTACCGGATAAATTGCAAATTGACCTTTTTCTATAGCAGCCATCACATTGTGGGGTAAATTTAGATTAGCGATATTTGATGTCGGAATGATGACACCTTGATTATCAGCAAAACCATTCGCCTCACACACCTTGAAAAAGCCAACTATTTTTTCATTAACACCGCCAATCGCTAAAATGTTACCGAACTGATCCATGGCTCCTGTTACCGCAAGTCCTTGATGAATTGGTTGTCTTGCAAATGCGGAAAGCAAACAAAGGAGACTAGCCATCGCTGCGCTATCACCGTCAATACCTTGATAGGATTGCTCAAATACTAAGTTTGCATCAAGTGGGATTTCATCATCCATGGCAAACTTTTGATGCAAGTATGACGTTAAGATTGCCACGCCTTTCGCATGGATATTGCCTGCTTGGTCAACCTTGCGTTCCACATCGCCAATATCGCCGTCGCCATAGTAAACTGCGGCCGTAACTCGAGAGGGCTCTCCAAAGCTATCAAGATCGGTATCTAAGACTGACAGTGCATTAATTTGACCTATTTGTTTCTTATCAGTTATCAGCAGAAGTTGCTTGTCTTTAATTGCTTCAAAGCTATATTGAGAAACGCGATTTTTCCTGTGATTATAAGCGTCTATCGCTGCTAAAATGTCTTTGGCGCTAATATGCTCATTAGTGTTAGCAAACACTTGTGCTTGCTGGATTAGCGATTTAAACAGCGCACTGTCAAGCGACATTCGCTCTTGATGCTCAATCAAAAATGATGAGTAATTCATCAAGGCGACTAAAGCATCGGTACTTAAATCGTTGCAACAGGCTCGGCGGCTGATATTTTGTAAATAGCCCGCGTATTTAACAAAGTCATCATCGGAATCTAAGGCAAACTGATGGTTCACTTCACCCACCAACGGAAACAGCTGCGTGATATCAGGGTCGAGATCTAATAGTCCACGGTATGACAACGCATCACCCACAAGGATAATTTGCGTCTTTAAATCGATAGATTGCGGATCAAGCCAGTGATCGGCGCTGCTCCATTTAATTTGACGGTCAAACAATGACGATTTGAGTTCAAACCATAATTGTGGATTTTCAAGTAATCGATCGCTTGGCAAAACAAGCACGCCGCCGTTAGCTTGATGCAATAATCCCGGTTGCAATAAATGATGATTTGCAACCGTAGTCCCTTGCTCTGTAATTTGAGCGATATCGCCGAATAGCTTTACGCTTGTTGGGTTATCGCAAAATACAATAGGAAATGAATCATCGGCCTCGTGGGAGACAAAATTGTTAACTAATACCGGATGAGATAAGGCATAACCATTATCAAGCTGCTTCGCCAGATCTGTTAAAAAGTCTAGCACCTTAGGTAAACGTTTGAAGACCTTTAATAGCGGGGCTAATTCATTAGTAAAGTATCTGTCTTCACTGTCTGGATTATCTTTAACCAATAAGGCACAACGCTTGAGCCATGAATGCACTAGGCGCGTGAACTTAACGCCTTGCCCAGCCGGCAGGTTTAAACAAATAGGAGATCGTGGGTTGTTAACGTCTTCACAATACACCACATCAAACACATTATCTGACGTTAAGGGATCAGACAATAATAGTTCTCGTATCAATGCCTTTGAGTCGATGGCTGGATAGCCCAGCACGACCATGTGTTGCTCACTACAGTACGCCGTTGCAAAGAATTTAAACGCGTTTTGTGCGCGTTCCTGCCCAAGACTAAGACCAATGGCATCAAGCCACGAATGATTCTCTAACAGGGTTTTGGCACGCTGTTGATTAAATCCAATCTGGTTAACTGTTAACCCTGTTACTGCTTTCAACGACTAATCCTTAAATATTTGTTTCTTTTAAACTTATCACGAAATATAGCGCAATGACTAATTACCGAACTGTTAGGGCTAATCCTTTGAGATAAAATCCTTCAGGGAAGGTACTCGCAATTGGATGGTCTGATGCTTGTGATAAGCGGCCAATAATTTGCGCATCACGTCCGGCGTCAAGTGCAGCGTCGGCAACTATTTTCTGGAATAAATCAGCAGCCATTAACCCTGAACAAGAATAAGTGAGTAGCGTACCGCCTGGGTTTAACAGCTGCATAGCCACCATATTGATGTCTTTGTAACCACGACAAGCCCCATTTAACTGAGATTTGTTATCCGCAAATTTTGGTGGATCAAGAATAATCACGTCAAATTTTTTGCCTTCGTCGCGGTAACGACGTAGCAATTTGAAAACATCAGCTTGCACAAAATCAACTTTCGATAAATCTAAGTCATTAATCTCAATGTTTTTCTTAGCGATATCCAGTGCGCTTTGGCTCAAATCGACATTGGTAAAATGCGTTGCACCATTTTTCATGGCGTAGATCCCAAAGGTACCTGTGTAACTAAAACAGTTTAGGACCGTTTTATCTTTACAGTAACTTCCAGCGATGCGGCGGTTGTCACGTTGGTCAAAATAGAAACCTGTTTTATGGCCCTCTGGAATATCGACAAGAATTTTTACGCCGTTTTCTTCAATCACAGAAAGCTCAGTTGGTTCAACACCTTTTATAAGCCCCTTAACTGGCGCTAAGCCTTCCTTTTTACGAACATCAACATCTGAGCGATCGTAAATATTGTAGTCTGGAAAAATACTTTCAAGGGCGCCGATAATATGATGGCGATTAAACTCGGCGCCAGCACTGAGTAATTGGGTAACCAGCGTATTATCATAGTGATCGACGGTAATGCCGGGTAAATAGTCAGATTCTGCCGCCACTAACCGAAACCCAGTGAGCTTTTGATCAGCAATAAGGGCTTGACGCGCGTTAAGCGCACCTTGAATCCGCGACTCGAAAAATGTTTGGTCGATAACTTCACCTTGTTCAAAAGACCAAATACGCACGCGGATTTGTGACTCAGGTGAGAATGCACCGCAGGCTAACCAATTTCCTTTCGCATCAATGACATCGACAGTTTCCCCTAATGCTGGTTTACCTTTTACCGCTTTGATAGCCATTGAGAAAATCCATGGATGACGGCGATTTAAGGCTTTTTCTCTTCCGGGCTTTAGAATAATGGATGCGTTGTTGTGTGATTGCATAAGGCGCTCAAGTATCGGGGAAATTAATGAGTTGCGATTTTACGGACAGGGCGCATGAGGCGCAAGGTATTTCATGTGGCAGAAAGAAGGTGATGGCGATTTAGGTCACAATCAGAGCAACAATTTCTACTGAACGGAAATTAAGTCGAAAAAAGGACAGCAGTATCGCTAAAAATCAGTGGTCTAGCCTAGATATTGTGGCGCTGTTGACGTAGAATTGCCAACCTTTGTCAAATTCAATAACTGGCGGATTAGCGGAAGATTTTATCAAAAATCGACGCGGTTACGTCATTAATAACCATTAGTATGGGAAAGCTTAATGCAGCAACTTGAACCAATTGTTAAGCAAGCACTAGAAGAGATTGCTCAAGCGACTGATCTTAATACACTCGATCAGGTACGCGTAACTTACTTAGGTAAGAAGGGTAAAATGACCGACTTGCTTAAATCGTTAGGTCAGTTATCTAACGAAGAGCGTCCAAAAGCAGGGCAGTTAATTAACCAAGGTAAACAGCAGATCCAAGGCGCTATCGTTGAAAAAGGTAACGTGCTTCGCACCGCCGCTTTAAATGAAAAGCTAGCGAGTGAATCTGTGGATGTTAGTCTACCAGGCCGCCGTTTAAGTGCCGGTACTGTTCACCCAGTGAATCGCACTATAGAGCGTATTGAAAGCTTCTTTGGTGAGTTAGGCTTTAGCGTAAAAGCTGGCCCTGAAGTCGAAGATGACTTTCATAACTTTGATGCGTTAAATATTCCAGACCATCATCCTGCACGTGCCGATCACGATACGTTTTACTTCGATCCAAAAACAGTATTACGTACTCAAACATCGTGTGTTCAAATTCGTACGATGGAAGTAGAAAAACCGCCATTGCGTATTATCTCACCGGGTCGAGTATATCGTAACGATTATGATCAGACTCACACGCCAATGTTCCATCAAGTGGAAGGGTTAATGGTTGATAAGAATGTAAGCTTTACTCAATTAAAGGGTATCTTGCATGACTTCTTGAAAAACTTCTTTGAAGAAGATTTAGAAATTCGATTCCGTCCTTCTTATTTCCCATTTACTGAGCCATCAGCAGAAGTTGATGTTATGGGTAAAAACGGTTGGTTAGAAGTATTAGGTTGCGGCATGGTTCACCCTGAAGTATTGCGCAGTGCGGGTATCGATCCAGAAGAGTACACCGGTTTTGCCTTTGGTATGGGTGTAGAGCGTTTAACGATGCTTAGATACGGTGTTGATGACTTACGCTCGTTCTTCGAAAACGACGCACGTTTCCTAAAACAGTTTAAATAAGGGTTAATCACATGAAATTTAGTGAATCATGGCTACGTGAGTGGGTTAACCCAAACGTTAGTAGCGAAGAATTATCAGCCCAGCTAACAATGGCTGGCTTAGAAGTTGATGATGTTGAGCCAGTTGCTGCACAGTTTAGCAATGTTGTTGTAGGTGAAGTCGTAGAATGTGGTCAGCATCCAGATGCCGATAAACTGCAAGTCACCAAAATCAATGTGGGTGAAGATGAATTAGTCGATATTGTTTGTGGCGCTAAAAACTGTCGTCAAGGACTTAAAGTCGCGGTTGCTAAAGTGGGCGCTGTTCTTCCTGGCGATTTTAAAATCAAAAAAGCGAAACTACGCGGTCAGCCATCATTTGGTATGCTGTGTTCTTTTAGCGAATTAGGCATGGCCGATGACAGCGATGGTATCTTAGAGTTGCCATTAGATGCACCAATCGGCACAGATTTACGCGATTACTTACAGCTTAACGATGTGTCTATTGATGTTGATTTAACGGCAAACCGCGCTGATTGTTTAGGTATTAAAGGTTTAGCTCGCGAAGTGGCTGTGCTTAACAATATTGACGTTACTGCACCGGCGATTACACCTGCTGACGTGACTATTGAAGACAAAGTAGCGATTAAACTTAGCGCACCAGAGTCATGTCCACGTTATCTCGGTCGTGTCATTAAAGGTATCAACGTTAAAGCAGTTACGCCATTATGGATGAGCGAAAAGCTACGTCGTAGCGGTGTTCGAAGCATAGATGCCGTAGTTGATGTCACTAACTATGTGTTACTAGAGCTTGGTCATCCAATGCACGCGTTTGATTTATCGGCTATTGACGGTGGTATCGATGTACGTATGCCGACAGCCGCTGAAAAGCTTACGTTGTTAGATGGAAACGAAGTAACGCTTAACGAAGACACATTAGTGATTGCGGACGATAACAAAGCATTAGCTATGGCTGGTATTTTTGGCGGTGAAAGCAGTGGTGTTAACGATTCAAGTGAAGATATTTTCTTAGAAAGTGCGTTCTTCGGTAAATTAGCGATTGCAGGGCAAGCACGTAAATACGGTTTGCATACTGATGCTTCTCATCGTTATGAGCGTGGTGTCGACCCAAAATTGCAGTTTGATGCAATGGAGCGTGCTACTGAGCTGCTTTTAGCAATTGTTGGTGGCCAAGCAGGCCCGATTGTTGAAGCGGTCAGCGAAGAGCATTTACCAACGTCAAATCAAATTGAACTGCGTCGTAGCCGTTTAGAGCGTATCATCGGGATTTCAATTCCTGATGAGCAAGTGACTGAAATTCTTACTCGCTTAGGTATCGAAACTGCGCAGCATAGTGACGGTTGGACATGTCAATCACCAAGCTACCGTTTTGACATCAACATCGAATCTGATTTGATTGAAGAAGTGGCCCGCGTATACGGTTATAACAACATTCCAAATGTTGCACCTGCAGCGCTGCTGACGATGAGTGAACACAAAGAAAAAGAGTTAAGTGTTAACGTATTACGTAACGCTATGGTTGCACGCGGCTTTAATGAAGCCATTACTTATAGCTTTGTCGACCCTAAGAAGCAGGCCGTATTATTCCCAGAGCTTGAGCCTAAGGTGTTACCGCACCCAATATCGGCTGATATGTCGGTAATGCGCGTTAGTTTATGGACGGGCTTATTGGCAGCGGTTAGTAATAACCAAAAACGCCAGCAAGGTCGCGTACGCTTATTTGAAACAGGATTACGTTTTTACCCTGATGCCAACAGCGAACATGGAATTTCACAAGATCCAATGATTGCTGGTGTTATTGCTGGTGGAATTTGTGATGAGCATTGGGATCTAGAATCTCGTGCTGCAGACTTCTTCGATTTAAAAGGTGACGTTGAAGCGTTAATGGAAGTGACAGCAGATGTTGAGCAATTCGAGTTTAGAAAAGCCAATTTAGATGCGCTACATCCTGGTCAATCCGCTGAAATTTTCGTTAACGATGAGTCAGTTGGCTTCATAGGAGCCATTCATCCACAACACGAAAAGGCGCTTGGCCTCAATGGTCGTACCATTGTTTTTGAGATTACTCAAGCTGCTCTTTTACAAAGAAAATTGCCTGAATCCGTTGCCCAGTCTAAGTTTCCGGCAAACAGACGTGACATTGCTCTAGTAGTGAAAGAAGAAGTAAATGCAAAAGAAGTAGTAAAAAGCATACAAAATGTTGGCGAAAATCAGTTAGTTGGCATAAACTTGTTTGATGTATACCGTGGTCAAGGCATTGAAGACGGATATAAAAGTTTAGCAATTGCGTTGATTTTGCAAGATGCGGAACGAACTTTGGAAGATAAAGACATTGCATTGGTTGTCGAAAAAGCAGTCAAAGCAGCTAATGATTCATTTGGTGCAACTTTAAGAGACTAGAATATGGCCTTAACTAAAGCCGATATGGCAGAACATCTATTTGAAAATTTGGATTTTAGTAAGAAAGAAGCCAAGGAAATGGTAGAGCTATTTTTTGAAGAGCTACGTGGCTGTTTGGAAAGAGGCGAACAAATTAAACTATCAGGATTTGGTAACTTTGATTTACGTGATAAAGCGGAACGTCCAGGTCGTAACCCTAAGACTGGTGAAGACATTCCAATTTCTGCACGCCGTGTTGTTACCTTTAGAGCAGGTCAAAAGTTAAAAGCACGCGTAGAGCAGCTTGAAGCGAAAGACTAATAGCCCGATGACCTAATAAAGTAAGCGCCTATCGCGTTAGGTGCTTACTTTTGTCTTGTAAAAGCTTACCTATCTATGAATAGTCCTATTCATGGAACGTTTTCTATCCTTAAAAATATTTCCGATGTTTCCCATATTTCTCAAACTTTATGTGCTTAATACGGCTGCCAAATGAAGATGATATATCGTGTCCAGCAATCCTTTCTAGCTAATCGACTAAATACGAAATCTTATTGTGGTAAGGGAAAATATAGTAGAACGCAGCTCAACGAGTGTGATTGACTAAGGACACATTATTAAGATTGAAATCGAGCGACATGTTCTAGTTGATTCTTCCTAAGCACAACAAGATTACTTAAATAATGGAATTGGTACTATCTGGTTGATGGGCTGTAGAAGTTATCAAGTGACTAGGACTAATAAGAGAGACTGGTTTAGATAGATAAATTAGCGGTTCAAGTATAGGTAGAAAGAACAGGGCAAGCGTGAATTACTTGCCCTAATACTTAATCTTTACACCTTGAACTGAGATACAGCGTCGTTAAGTGCATTGGACTGTGCTGCGACTTCTTGGCTCATTTCAGAATTTTGATCTGATAATTCCGACGTTTCATCAGTTACATCGCGAATAGTGACAACGTGTTTGTTGACTTCACTTGCTACGGCACTTTGTTCTTCAATTGCAGCTGCTACAGACTGAGCCATTCCAAGAATTACCGAAACATCATCGGTTATTTCTTGCAACATCTCACCAGTACTTGAGGCTTGCTGAGCACTCACTTCACCTTGATCCCGACAAGTCGCCATCAGATCGACGATCTCTGCAGTTCGCCCTTGGAATTGAGAGATAATCGACTCAATTTCTTTTGTTGAATCTTGTGTTTTACTTGCCAAGCTTCTAACTTCATCGGCAACTACGGCAAATCCACGTCCTTGTTCACCTGCACGAGCTGCTTCAATTGCAGCGTTCAAGGCTAACAAGTTCGTTTGTTCAGCGATTCCACGAATGACTTCCAGTACCTGACCAATACTTTGGCTATCGCTTTCGAGCGCCGTCACAACTTGTTGGGAATCTAATAAGTTGGACGACAATTGATTAATTTGCTCAATGGTCTTTTCCACCCCTTGTTGGCCTGAAATTGCGTTTTGATTAGTTAACTCCGCCTTATTCGCAGTATCGGAAGTATTCTTTGAAATCTCATCAACGGTAGCAACCATTTCGGTAATTGCCGTTGCAACCATATCGGTTTCAGCCATTTGGCTTTGTACACCTTGTGTCGTTACAGACACGTTACTTGCGAGTTGATTCGTTGCATCGTTCAACGCAACGACTGAAGTATTCACCTCACTAATCAATCCTCTAAACTGGCTTACCATTTGATTAAAGTGCGACGACATTTCCGCGATTTCATCTTCGCCATCGCAAGGGGCAGTTAATGATAAGTTTTTGGTTTCGCCAATGGTTATCATTAAATCTCTTAGTTGTTCAATTGGTCGTAAAATACTGCGAGAAGTTAATATTGAAATGACGATAGCAATCGCAAGAATAACGAAAAATAATGTGAATTGTACGGCAACAATAGAGTTTTCAGTCTCAGTAATTTTTTGTTTGTTACTTGATACAATATCCTTAAGTAATGTTTCCGTTTTATGCACTGTTTTGCGCATGTTACCGAGTAAACCAAGCTTTTGATTAAATCCAAAAACCTGTTTTGCATCATACAGTGCGATAAATGCTTGGTGATATTGTGAAAGCAAACCAGCATTTAAGGATTGGAGTTGCCTTGACGCACTTACTGCATTGCTCATTGCCTGCAAACTTGCGTCAGACGGTTCAAGCAAAAATTGTTTTTCTATGTGTCGCAACTGATACAGTTCACTTTGCGATTGGTAGTCAGAGCTAGCAATTGAGTCCAACAACGACGTTGAAGCGATTTGTAATCGTCCTTGTAATCCAAGATTTGTCTTATAACCAATCGCTTTTTGTTGTAAATTGAGCTTTTCAAAGATTCGTTGATAGTCGCTTAAAATGGCGTCAAATTGATTTATCTGCTGTACAGATAGATCAAAGCTTTGAAAAGTACGCTTCAAATCGCCGCTTTCGGCTTTAATTAATTCAACATTCTTTTTAAATTTCCCAATATATTTTTCATCTTTACGGGCAAGAAAGTCTTTCTCATTACGGCGTAATTGAAGAACACCTTTATCAATAGTGTCAGCAGTTTCAATTCCTTCTAAAAGAGAATGCATCGTGTTGACGCTATACATTTGTAGTATAAGCATCATGAGCATACTCACGCCTAGGAGGCAGGTACTTAAAAATAGCTTTGATTTAATTTTCATAAAAGGCTCTTTAGTAAATGGCGATAAACCATGATTCGCATTTGTTTGATGTGCTAACAACGTTCGGTTATAAAATGTTGTTAGATGAGTCCCTTCGATAGTACTATCGACTGTGTCTAATATAAGTTTAGAACTTAATAACTTAAACGCAAAAAAAACCGAGCAAAAGCTCGGTTTTTATTCGATTTTTTACAATGATACTACGATTTAGAAATTCGCTTCACTTTCCAGCGATTATTTTCCCAAGTCATGAGTAAAAAGCGGTCATCAGCGACGACACCACCTTGATATTTTCCGCGAATGTGTAATTCGACACGTGTATCTTTCTTCGACTTTCTAAAGAAGTCACCGCCAACATCCGTAATTTGAACTGTGGCAGAATCAAGTGATAACTCCATAACATGACGCTGAATCATTTTGATACTACGGTAATGATCAACTAATCCTGCGACGCGTTTTACCGAGTTTTCTTTAATCTCATCAATGTCTTTCGCATTGTAAATTGCTTCAACAAATTCTTGCGCTACTTCTTCCGGCATTTTTTTTGATTCTTTATCGCCACAAGCACAAAGCGCTAACGCGAATAATGCAATGATTGTTGCTTTGATTTTAACGCCTTTAGGCAGTAAAAAATTAGTGTTCATGATGTTGTGCTTGTTTCCCTTGAATTGCTGTTAAGGCGATAGTGTAAACAATATCGTCGACTAATGCACCCCGTGATAAATCATTCACTGGTTTGCGCATGCCCTGAAGCATTGGGCCAATACTGATCAAGTCAGCGCTTCGTTGTACGGCTTTGTATGTCGTATTGCCAGTATTTAGATCGGGGAAGATAAATACATTGGCTTGACCAGCAACAGGGCTATTGGGCGCTTTTGACGCCGCAACATTTTTCATGATCGCTGCGTCATATTGAAGCGGACCATCAATGATTAAATCTGGCCGGCGCTTCTGCGCAATTTCAGTTGCTTCTCTTACTTTCTCTACATCAGAGCCTGTTCCTGAGGTACCTGTTGAGTAACTAATCATAGCAACCTTTGGCGAAATTCCAAACGCGATTGCAGAATCTGCAGATTGAATTGCAATTTCAGCGAGCTGCTCCGCGTTTGGATCAGGATTAATAGCACAATCGCCATAAACCAATACTTGGTCTGGCAAGAGCATAAAGAATACTGAGGATACTAGGCTAGCTTCTGGCGCTGTTTTTACTAGCTGTAGTGGTGGGCGAATGGTATTTGCGGTTGTGTGAATAGCACCTGATACTAATCCATCGACTTCATCTTGCGCTAACATCATAGAACCAAGTACAACATTATCTTCGAGTTGTTCTTGGGCTACTACTTCTGTAAGGCCTTTGTGTTCCCGCATTTTTACCATAGGATCTATGTATTGTTGACGCACATCTTCAGGATTGATGATAGTTACACCAGCGCCTAATTCGACCCCTTGTTGGGTTGCGATAAGAGCGATTGTTTCGGGGTTTCCTAATAATACACAATTAGCAATATTACGTTGCGCGCAAATTGCTGCGGCTTTTATCGTACGAGGCTCTTCACCTTCAGGCAATACAACTGTTTTAGCCGCACGGCGGGCCATTTCTGTTAACTGATATCTAAAGGCAGCAGGAGACAAGCGACGTTCTCTGCTTGAAGCATGCGCTAGAGAACTTATCCAGTGTTTATCAATATGACTTGCAACAAACTCGTCTACTTTGTTGATACGATCAACATCATCGTTAGGCACTTCGTGGTTAAAGCTTTGTAAATCAATTGAGGTCTGCCAAGTATTTGTCTCTACAAGTAAGATTGGCAAGCCCGTCGCCATCGCTTGTTGACAGAGATCTAACACAGGTTGCTCCGGCTCGTAGCCATTAGTTAACAACAACGCTCCTATTTTTGTTCCATTCATTGCCGCAAGACAGGCTGATACGATAACGTCTGAACGATCTCCTGAGGCGACCAGTAGTTTGTTGGCACTGAAGTTTTCCACCATATTTGGGATGCTACGTGCACAAAAGGTAATACTTCTTAGGCGGCGGCTGGTGATTTCTCCTTCGTTTATCACTTTTGCTTGAAGGTGATTAGCGATGTCGATAACGCGTGGTGCAATGATTTGTTCGTTCCAGGGAATGTAGCCCAAAACACGAATAGGGCTGCGCCCGAATAATTGGAATACTTCCATTTGTTGTTGACTTGAACTGCCGTTGTTACCCGCTAAGTCTTGGCGCAATACACCATTATCATCAATTGGTGCATTGATCTTATTAACGATACAACCCAAGATTCTTTCGGCGTCTGTACCACCAAATGGTTGGCAAGCGATTTCTATTCGTTCTTTTTGTTGCGTTGCACTGTCATTACCGGGGGATGTAACAAAAACAACTTCTGCATCAAGCGCTTTAGCAATCATGTTATTAAGACGCGATGTGTATTGTTGTTTACGTGTAGGGACGAGTCCTTCAATAATTAAAATGTCATTATCTAGCGTAGCACGGTTGGCTTGCTCAACGATTTCTTCCAGTAAGGTATCCGCCTTACCGCTACTCATCATATTATCAACATAGCCAGGAAGAAGAGGTTTCGGTGGTTCAATATTAGGATTACGTCCGATGATGGTACTTGACCGCTCAGGCCCAACATCGCCTGATACTGGCTGTGCGACCGGCTTAAAAAAGTTAACTTTAATACCATGGCGCTCAACCGCATGAACTAATCCCATGCTGACAGAAGTAAGACCGACGCCAAAACCCACTGGCACTAACATTATAGTTCTTGGCATGATTATTCCTCTATTAATGCAATAGCATCAAGTGCAATGACGAGCTCTTCGTTCGTAGGGATAACAAGTGCAATTGGGCTATCCTTAACGGTAATTTTTCCTTCTTTGCCGAATCTAGCGTCAAGATTGGCTTGGCGATCTAACTCAAATCCAAATATTTTCAATTGGTGAATAACATTCGCACGAATAATATCTGAATTCTCACCGATGCCACCTGTAAATACCAAAGCATCAAGTCTGCCTAACGGCACTGTGTATGAGGCTATGTACTTTGCGAGTCGATAGCAGAATACTTCAACGGCAAGCTGGCAATGATCATGGTCGCGCATTGCGTGTTCTTCCACGACACGGCAATCGTTCGACAAGCCGGATAAGCCAAGTAAGCCACTTTTTTTGTTGAATATATCGTTAACTTCATCGTTGGTGTAACCAAGTTGATCAATCATGTATTGTGAAATTGCGGGATCAATGTCGCCACAACGTGTTCCCATGACTAAACCTTCAAGTGGTGTTAGGCCCATACTCGTGTCTACGCTTTTTCCGTTTCTTATCGCGGTCACACTTGCCCCGTTGCCTAAATGCGCGCTAATGATATTGAGGTCATCGATTGGTTTATTCAAAACCTTCGCAGCTTGTTGCGTAATGTACAAATGGCTCGTGCCGTGAAATCCATAGCGTCTAATGCCATGCTCAACATAAAGATCTCTAGGCAGTGCATAAGTAAAAGCTTTTGGTGGCATGGTTTGATGGAATGCTGTGTCAAAGACGGCAATTTGTTTCAATGCTGGAAATGCTATTGACGCTGCTTTAATACCAATGATATTTGCTGGATTATGGAGCGGTGCAAGCTTAGATAATTGTTCTAATTGCGAAAGTACTCGTTCGTTAATGACAACAGATTGGGTAAACAATTCTCCGCCATGCACCACGCGATGGCCAATTGCGGTGACGCTATCTGACAATGACAGTGTCGCCAGTAAATCAACGATAGTATCCACTGCATTTTGATGCATTGATTGCGCTGGAAGGTCAATAGTGTGCTTAGTACCTTGATATTTATATTTGACAATCGGGGTGTCTGAACCTAGTGAGTCTCCGAGACCGCTGAACACTTCAGCATGGGACTGACTATCAATTAATGAAAATTTAAGTGACGAACTACCGCAATTTAATACAAAAACCAATGATTCTTTCATTGACGTTTCCTAAAGTGAGAAATTGAAAATGTGATTGCTTGTCAGATATTTCAACACTATCGATGATTGGCTAGCTTTGTCGGCGCTGAGCCACTACAATAAGTATACAAATGTTGATAATTGCTGTAAGAAACCACTAGAGATAATGGTAACTATTATATACTTAAGTCGAATCTTAGTGTGGCAGTTTTTTTAATAATTGCCGTTTAATAGAGAATTTTATGACTGAAATTAAACTTTTAATTGATCAAGGCCGTGAGTACCAATTACTTTGGCCACAGCAAAGAGCATTATCTGTTATCTTTCCTGAATCAAGAATAATTAAGCTGTCGAAACTGTTACAAAAGAGTGCGGCACCGATTGCTTGCGTGAGTTTTCTGGTCCAATATCTGTATTTCGGCCATGAGGTATTACCACGAGCGTTAGCAATGTCTTTATTGGTGCTCAGCATTCCGTACCAAAGTTTGATCTGGTTGGGTTATCGTGCCAAACAGCCATTACCTTTAGGGCTAATAAGCTGGTGTGCTGAGATTCGAAATCAAATGCTCGATGCTGGTATTTCTGTTCAGCCATTATCACGAAAGGCGTGTTATCGTGATATGGCGAGTTTGCTAAATCAGGCTTATAGCAAACTTAATAAGGCGTTTGATTTACCTTAAGGTTTTTTAAATACTGTTATCAGAAAGTCTAATTCAATGGCTAAATCATGTCTCTCAGAAATTTTTCGTCTAGCGTCACCGTTCGCTTTCCAAGCAAAAGGTGTCATATCTAACAAACGTAATCGATCCTCCGGACTAGGTGTTATTTGATAGCTAAGCTGCTGACTAGACATTTTCTCTAAACCAGTAAATAGGGTGTCTTGTGTTGCATGTTCCCTAACTTCTTCATAAATAAATTCTCGCAGTTGCCAAAGGTGGCGTGGGGCAGGGGTGACATTAATAAAGTAACCACCTGATTTCATTATTCTATGAAGTTCCAATTCATTGACAGGCGCATAAACCTTGAAAGCTGCGTCTATTGTTTCACTTTGAAAAGGCATTTCTTCTGAGCTTGCGACACTATAAGAGCCCGTTTGATGTTTCTTAGCAGCTTTTATTACCGCAGGTTTTGAAATATCGAAACCGTAGCTAATAAAGTGATCATTGGGATTAACTTGACGAGAATAGTAGCCTTCGCCGCATCCGATATCTAATAATTTACTGTGCTTAAGTACTAACTCAGCTATCAATACTTTAAGGTTCTCAGCCAAAGGTTGATAATGGTTAGCAGTTAAAAACGATTCTCTCGCCGCAATCATTTCTTTACTATCACCTGGCTCTTTTGACTTCTTACGCTGGACGGGTAACAAATTAAAATAGCCTTGCTTTGCTTGGTCAAAACGGTGGTTATTAGCGCAGCCAAGTTGCTTGTGCTCTAAAATAAATGAAAGCGGGGATTGGCACAGAGGACATTGATAAATCATAAATTGTTTTCTTAGTTTGGAGATTGTTGAAAACAGGCGACCCATTGTGGTCGATGTTGTAAACAAGTGAGCATGATAGTGACACTGAGTAATATCTCTGGCACCCAAAAAAGCGGTGAAACGTAAATGTACTGAGAGACTACGTGCGCAGAATCGAATTGTAACACCCAATAATAGTAGCACGCCATACCGAGTGTTTTAGCAATAAATAGCAATAGGCTACCTATGCCAGCAGTTATAAAAGTGAAAATCCAAATATTATTACGCTGGGTCAGTTTTACCCAATACTGCAATAATATTACTGGTAATAAGTAGCCGCACAATAGAGAAATTCCTAATACATCAAATGGAAGTTTTCCAATGGCAAGTTGAACCCCTATCGTAATTAAGACTGCGATAACTGCGAGTCTATACCCAATGATAAGGGTCGCTACGGCAAGTCCCATAAAATGTAATGGCATTTGCGGTGATATACCGCCGGAAAGAATTGCCAACAGACTAAGTGATAATGTCGACGCTGCAAACAAATGAAGGGCGACTCGAGACTGTTTGAGTTGTATGAGCGCGCTAAGGGCATCTATCCGATAAACAAAATAAAACGAAATCAACAATAGAATTAAATTAACCATAACTAATGCCAATTACGCGTTACGCTGCGGGCTCTTCTTCGAGGGAAGACTCACAATTAATTACCTTCTCCAGTAACGCGACATCATGAAATTGATCGAATTTCTTACCAACTTGCGCCATCGTTCCTACGTCGTTAAACCCTAGCCCTTTATGCAAATGCATCGACGCCTCATTTGGCAAAGTAACCCAAGCATACGCACGGTGATAATTATGCTGTTTAACGTTGGCTAGTAATTGACGATAAAGTGCACGGCCAACCCCTTTGATGTTGCAATTTGGTGCTTTATATACCGTTAGTTCTGTTGAACTTTCATACGCTTCTTTGAGTTTAAAGGCGCTGTTGTAGGCGAACCCTATAATGGTGTCGTCTTTGACGGCGACTAACAGCGTATGTCGTTTTTCTTTAAACACGGTTTGACACCATTGCAAGCGTTGAGAAATTGGCCAAGGTTCAACGTCAAACGTTATGGCTGAATGTTCTATATAATGATTATAGATGGCATTAATAAAATACAAATCGCCAATTGCCGCTTGTCTAATGGTAATCATAAAATAAGTCCCTTACTTTGTTCCGTGTTTATAACAGTTTGTCGGCCGTCAATTAAAATTCAAATGTTGACCAAATTGGTGCGTGATCAGATGGTTTCTCGATGCCGCGTAATTCATAGTCAATGTCTGACTCGATGCAATACTGACTAAGATTCTCAGTAGCCAAAATGACATCAATACGCAGGCCGCGGTTATCGTCGAAACCACGTGAACGATAATCGAACCAGCTATAACGGTCGCTCGTTTCGGGATGAAGTAAACGATAGGTATCGTCTAACCCCCAGCCTTTTAGACGCGCTAACCATTCTCGCTCTTCTGGTAAGAAACTACATTTGCCAGTGCGTAACCAACGTTTAGCGTTATCTGGACCAATACCAATGTCAATATCCGCTGGCGAGATATTGATATCACCCATGACAATGACATTTTCATCGTTGGTATGGTTTTTCTCTAAATACTGTTGTAAATCTTGATAGAATTTTTCTTTCGCTGGAAATTTAGTTTCGTGATCTCGGCTTTCTCCTTGTGGAAAATAACCATTTAGCACACGAACTTTATTACCTGCGGCGGTGGTAACTGTTGCCATGATCATACGACGTTGCGCGTCTTCGGTATCATCTTCCCAACCGTATTGAACATCTTCTACATCGAGATTTGTCATCAACGCGACACCATAGTGACCTTTTTGGCCGTGATAAAATACTTTGTATCCCATCGCTTCAACGGCCTCTAATGGAAATTGAGGGTTATCCACTTTAATTTCTTGCAAGCCAATTACGGCAGGCTGATGTTTGGTGATCAAGGCTTCTAACTGGTGGAGTCTTGCACGTAGGCCATTAATGTTGAACGATATCGTTTTCATAAAAACTTCTTATTAATTATTTATTGGGGTGCTGTTAGCACCTTATTATTGTCAGTGATTTTATCCCAATGACCGATTACAGCAATACAAATTTCTATTATTCAATGAAAAAAGAGAGTTGCGAACGTGGATTGAGATAATTTTTAATATGTTGCTCTACACTACGTGGCGATAAGGCCGACTCTATCGTTACCGATTCCGCGCTGAGGTCGATAATGGCGGCTTCATCTCGTGGTACTTTTTCATCAAATACCATGACACTTGGCGCCAGTAATTTTGCAGTGTTGACGGTAATCACTATTCCCGTTTGGCCGTTATTTAACGCCACTAACGTACCCGGCGGATAAATGCCAAGTGACTTAATAAATGCGCTAAGTTGTTTTGCATTAAATTGCTCTTTTTTACTGCTAAATAAATAACTTAAACTTTGCGAGGGTGTTCTTGCTTTCTTCTCATCATAGGGATAGCACAATTTTTCGTACATATTTACCATAGATACAATGAGCGAATGAGGATGAAGCTTGTCTTCTTTTAGCCCTTTGGGGAAACCGGAGCCATCGGCAAACTCATGGTGTTCTAGAATTAATTGTTTAACGTCATCGTTGACACTAGGTACATTGTTTAGAAACTCAATAGAATATTCTGGGTGTTTTTCTATAACGAACTTTCGCTTAGCTGGGCTAACGTCTTTATTGGTATAAAACTGACTGGGAATCTTTAATTTTCCAATATCATGCAATAACCCTGCAGTGCCAAGGTTACTAATTTGTGCTGGCGATAGTCCCAGTTTCTTGCCAATCATCATTGATAACATACACACAGAAATTGCGTGTTGATGGCTATCCATATCATCTCTGTCGTCGCCAACTAAATGAAGGATTAAGTCATCTTTTTCTAGCAGTGCTTTAGTCATCGTAGCCATCACTACTTGCGCTTCGTCAATGGCCAACAGAGGACGAGATTGAATTTTTGATGTCAATGAACGAACCCGCCCAAGTGCGTTCTGATAGGCTTTTTCGCATTCTTTGATTGCACGACGATGTTGTTGCATCGCTAGAATTTGTTGTTCTTTGTCGCTTAGTTTGTTTTTAAGTAAGGTGGTATCTTGAACCGTGTTAATGACAGGCTCGGCTTCGTCATGATTAACCGGTAGCGGATCTGCGCTGCTTTTACTTGGGATCGCATACACGTGCTGGATTTTCGCTTGGCGTAGCAGCGTAATTTGACTATCTGAAGTAATCTTAAATTGACTAAACATAAAAGGGTGCGCGTTCCAGCGCACCGGTAGCTTAATGTAGACACCAACCTGTAATCGATCAACAGAAAGCTTAATGCTTGCAGAGTTATCTTTCATTGGATCCTAAGCAGGTAGTACTTTCTTAAAAGGTTTTACTATAACGCTTTCATAAACGCCCGCAGTCACATATGGGTCGATATCAGCCCATGTTTGAGCATCGACTAAACTATCAAATTCAGCCACCACCAAAGAGCCACTGAATCCAGCTTGGCCAGGGTCTTCACTATCAATGGCTGGAGTAGGGCCAGCAATGAGTAGTCTGCCTTGTGATTGTAGGTCATTAAGACGCGCTAAATGTTCTGGACGTGCAGCAAGACGTTTCTCGAGACTATTTGCAACATCAGTTGCATGTATCATATACCACATGGGGATTTTCCTATTTTTGTTGTTCGGCGTCGTCATTTGGCATGTATTTATATAAATAGACACCTGAACAAATAAACATGATGAACGTTAAGATGGTTAAACCAAAGACTTTAAAGTTAACCCACGTATCAAGGGGAAGGTTAAACGCGATCCAAAAATTTAAGACACCGGCAAAAGCACAGGTAAATGCCCAACCAAAGGTCAAATTTCGCCATACCGCGTCAGGGGCGTCAATCTCTTTACCCATAAATTTCTTTGGAATAGATTGACCAATAAATTGATAACCCAATAATACCAATGCAAAAATGCCATAAATAATTGATGGCTTAAGCTTGATGAAATTATCATCGTGGAAATACAGTGTCAGGGCACCGAATAATGTCACAACGGCAAACACCACCCAGTTTTGGCGTGGAATTTTCTTAAACAGAATTTGTAGCAGTATCAATTGTAATACACTCGCGCCAATCAAAACGGCGGTTGCGGTATAAACGTCAAACAGATAGTAACTAATAAAAAATGCAAGTAAGGGAAAATATTCGAGGAAATGCTTCATAGATAATTCGCGGGGCTCAATACGTATAATAACTTTGAACCATTGTAATCAAACTACAAGTCAATTGTCATTATAAAAATGGCCAATAATCATTGGCCATTAATTCTGTAGATTAAACGGTTGCTGCTTTCATTGTGCTAATGAATGTCGTTAATTCGTTGAGCATCGCATCATTGTTGTCGAGGTTTCTCTCAATAATCTTTACTACCGCTGAACCACTAATAATACCATCAGCTCCTGATGCTAATCCTTGTTTGGCGTCATTTGGCGTAGAAATACCAAAACCAAGCAAGAGTGGCGGCGCGTTATGATGCTTTAACGTATCGATTAAATGCGTAACTGGCATTTTAACTTTTGACTCGGTACCTGTAACGCCAGCACGGCTGAGTAGGTAAGTATAACCTTCACTTTGCTCTGCAACTGCTTGTAGCGTTTGAGGGCTGCCATTTGGCGGCGCAATGTAAATAGATTGAATACCAGCGGCAGTTGCAGCGGTTTTAAACGGCGCACTTTCACGTAGTGGCACATCGGCAATTAGCACTGAATCCACGCCGGCCTTGGCGCATTTTTCAAAGAATGATTCTATACCATTACTGGCCACTAGATTAGCATACAACAGCAGTCCAATCGGTGTTGTTGGGTGTTTCGTTCTAATTTTTGAAATGATTTCAAAACATGCATCTGGTGTCGTACCAGCATCAAGCGCCCGCTCACTGGCCGCTTGAATTGTTGGACCGTCTGCGCTTGGATCTGAAAACGGAATGCCAAGTTCTAATGCATCGGCACCAGCATTAACTAAGGTATCAATAACTGCTAATGATTGTTGTGGGTTCGGATCGCCAATCGCAACAAACGGCACGAAGGCACCTTCATTTTTGTTCTTCAATGCCGTGAATAAATCGTGGTATCTATTAGTCATTCGCTAATCCTCGTTCTTCTAAAATGCTGGTTACGTGGGCAAGATCTTTGTCGCCACGCCCAGATAAATTAACCAATAATGTTGTTGCTTGGCTTGCAGTCTCTGCTAGTTTATAGGCATACGCGAGCGCATGAGATGACTCAAGCGCCGGAATAATACCTTCCGTACGTGCTAAACGCTGGAAGGCCTCCAGCGCCTCATCGTCAGTTACTGACTCGTAACTTGCACGACCTGTAGCAGCTAAATACGCATGTTGTGGCCCAACACCGGGATAATCTAGGCCTGCTGACACCGAGTAAGACTCTTCGATTTGGCCATCACTATCTTGCATTAAATACGTGTATGTACCGTGGATAATACCTTTGCGTCCTTTACCAATAGTCGCGCCATGATGTCCGCTATCTAAACCTTTACCTGCCGGCTCAACACCAATGAGTGCAACATCTTTCTCATCGATAAAGTCATTAAACATACCAATGGCATTTGAGCCGCCACCAACACAAGCAATAACAGCATCTGGTAAAGATCCCTCTGCCGCTAAAATTTGCTGCTTAGCTTCTTCGCCGATCATTTTTTGGAACTCACGCACTAATGTTGGAAACGGATGAGGGCCCGCCGCCGTGCCGAGTAGATAATGTGATTCTTCATAGCTTGCTGACCAATCGCGCAGCGCTTCGTTTACGGCATCTTTTAAAGTACCGCTACCTGCGGTGACTGGAATGACTTCAGCGCCCATTAGTTTCATGCGAAAAACATTTGGTTGTTGACGTTCACAATCTTTAGCGCCCATGTAAATACGTGCCTTTAACCCTAATAATGCACAGGCTAGGGCAGTCGCAACACCATGCTGGCCTGCGCCTGTTTCCGCGATGATATGATTTTTACCCATGCGCTTGGCCAAGAGCGCTTGGCCTAATACCTGATTTGTCTTATGGGCACCGCCATGTAGTAAATCTTCGCGTTTTAAATAGATTTTCACTAACGGATTTGGACTAAAACGACTAGTTAATGTTAATGCCGTTGGTCTTCCTGCGTAGTTTTTTAATAAATCAGTAAATTCTTTTTGAAAATCAGCGTCAGTCTGACTGTCGATAAATGCATGCTCAAGTTGCTCAAGCGCTGGCACCAAGATTTCAGGAACGAACATGCCGCCGAAATCACCAAAATAGGGAGAAGTATTGCTCATTGTAAAATCCTAATATTGTCTAATTTGTTGCATCAATTGCTTAATTTTTACTAAATCTTTAACGCCGGGGCTAGTTTCAACCCCTGAGTTGACGTCCAACCCCATAAAACCACTGTGCGCAGCGAGTTTTATGTTATCGGGGGTTAATCCACCAGCCAACATAGCCTGTTGTTTTAACGATTGGGGAACGAGCTCCCAGTCGAAACTTTCACCAGTGCCACCAAACTGCACGCTGTGATCGTTAACCACGGCACTATCAATTAATAATCTGTCCGCTTGCGTTGTATCGATATCATTAAGTTTGTCACTGCGACACGCTTGCCATATTTGGGTGCTTGGTAACTGCTCGCGCAGAGCACTTATGTAATCATTGTCCTCAGTGCCGTGTAGTTGAACCACTTCTAACGCTAATTGGTTTGCAATAGTCACCAAGTTGTCTATTGGCTCGTTAACAAATACACCAACGAATTTTAAGTTAACGTTTTCTTTGACTTGTTTAGCAGCTTCGGTCGTTACATATCGAGGAGACTTGGGCGCAAAAATTAATCCACCATAGACGGCGCCAGCGGCCGCCACACCGTGAGCAGTGGCATTATCTGTTAATCCACAGATCTTGGTATGGCCGTAGATTAATTCTCGGCACGCCAAATCAATATCTGGCTGGCTCATTAACGAGCTGCCCACTAAAAAACCATCAGCAAAAGGCGCCAACTCTGCAATTTGCTGATGCGTGCTAATACCAGACTCACTGATCACGATACGATCGCCACCAATCTTAGGCGCAAAAAACTTGGTGGTATTTAACTCGATGGATAAATCGCGTAAATCACGGTTATTTATGCCGATCATTTTTGCATCCAGTTCAATGGCTCGCGCCAATTCTTCTTCATTACTCACTTCAGTCAAAATATCCATTTTAAACGTGGCTGCAACAGCCGCCAATTCACGATATTTGTCATCATCAAGCACAGACAGCATTAATAAAATAGCATCGGCGCCCATATAACGGGCAAGATGAATTTGGTATTGGTCAATAAAGAAATCTTTGTTTAAGATTGGCTGTGATAATAACTGCCGCACTTCCTTAACGTATTCAAAAGCTCCTTGAAAGTAGGTTTCATCTGTCAACACCGAAACGGCTGCGGCGTAATGCTGATAAGCACCGCAAATCTCATTTAAGTTAAACACATCTCTAATGAGTCCCTTTGATGGTGAGGCTTTCTTACATTCTAAAATGTAACTGGCGTTGTCACCACTAAGTGCGTCATACATGCTGCGCTGGGAAGGCGCTAAGCCTTTGAGAATCTCATCTGCTGGATAGCGTTGTTGTAATTGCGCAATTTGCGACGGTTTATCTGCGACGATTTTATCTAAAACGGTTCCGGTGATTTTTAAACCATCAATTAGTTGTTGCTGCGTGCTCATTAATTAAATTCCTTACTTGCGGCGGCTAGTTGCTCAACGATTTTATAAGGTGCGCCAGAGCGAATACTATTGAGCGCAACTTCCACTCCCGCTTTAATGCTTGCCGCTTTGCCGGTGAGATAAAGCGTAGCGGCGACGTTTACTGCAACGGCGTATTCATGCGCCGGTTGACCTTTACCTTGTAATAAGTCAGTGATGAGACGGGCATTTTCTTGCGCATCACCACCAGTCAGTGACGATAATGGATAGGGTTCAATGCCAAGTTCTTTCGGTGTCACTTGATAAATGGTTACTTCACCGTCTTTTAATTCCGCAATATCTGTTGGGCCATGAATCGCCATCTCATCTAAGCCACTGCCGTTGACGACTAATGCGCGCTCAACCCCTGTCTGCTTGAGTGTATGAGCGATGGGCTTAATCAGTGCTTTGTCATAAACCCCCATCAGTTGTCTATCTGGCGCCGCCGGGTTAATCATTGGCCCTAGTACATTAAAGATAGTGCGAGTTTTTAGTGCTTGGCGCACTGGAACAGCGAATCTAACACCTTGATGATATTGAACAGCAAATAAAAAACACAAATTGTAGTTATCTAAGCAGTCGCGAGATTGTTGTGGTGACATATCAAGCTTGATACCAAGAGCTTCAAGTAAGTCCGCGGAGCCTGATTTACTCGACACACTGCGATTGCCATGTTTGGCCACTTTCACACCGCAGGCGGCGCTGACAAAAGCGCTCGCGGTAGAAATATTAATGGTATTAGAGCCATCGCCGCCAGTGCCACAGCTATCAATGAATGAATAATCAGGGCGCGGGAAAGCTAATGCAGCGTCTTTGAGTGCTAATACAGCACCTGCAAATTCGTCACTTGTTTCGCCTTTAATTTTTAGCGCGCTAAGTAGGGCGCTAAGCATAATGGGCTCAACATCACCCGTAACTATCTTGGCGAAAAGTCCTTGAGATTGTTTAGTTGTTAAATCTTCACCGGCATAAAGTTGCTCAAGTAATTGATGAATCATACGTGCTCCTTACTATTGATCAGGTGAGTTAATGATTGAACCAGTAATGCCTCACCGCCAAGCGTTAAAATTGATTCAGGATGAAATTGAAATCCAATAATTGATTGGGAATCATCCATGACTGACATCACTATGTCATTAGTGGTGGCAAGTACATTTAGGCCTTCTGGCATGGTGGTTGCCATCAGTGAATGATAACGAGCGACAGGCATAGGATTAATCAGCCCCTTAAAAGGCCCTTGATCGTTATGCGTTATTTCTGATGATTTACCGTGAACTGTCTGTGGTGCAAGACCTATTACACCGCCAAAAGATTGCACGATAGCTTGATGACCTAAGCAGATTCCTAGCATTGGAATATTATTACGGCATTTATTAACCAGCTCAACCAAGCACCCGGCATCACTTGGTGTTCCAGGCCCCGGCGATAGGACTAATACTGGGCTCAATTCACTGTGATTCATTTGTTCGATTATAAAATCAGCGTCGATGTCGTTGCGATAAACCGTTACTTTTACGCCCATGACACGAAATTGGTCCACCAAGTTATAGGTAAATGAGTCAAAGTTATCTAATAAAAATACGTGACACTGTTCAAGACTAAGCATGACAGCCTCCTTGTGCGCTTATCGCGCTGATAACAGCTTGCGCTTTGGCGCGTGTTTCATCGGCCTCAGCTTGAGGATCCGAATCAAAAACCACACCAGCACCTGCTTGAATAGTTGCTACCCCGTTTTGGACAAATGCAGAGCGAATAACGATACAGGTATCCATATCGCCGTGACTATTAATATAACCAACGGCGCCTCCGTAACTGCCACGTCGTTGCTGTTCGACTTTGCGGATCAATGTCGATGCTTTTATTTTTGGTGCACCAACGAGGGTGCCCATATTCATACAGGCTTGATAGGCGTGAAGGGCGTCCAAATCATGACGTAATTGCCCAACGACGCGAGATACTAAATGCATGACGTGAGAATAGCGGTCAACCTTTAATAACTCGGCGACTTTTCGTGTTCCTGCTTCACTGATACGAGCGACATCATTACGAGCAAGGTCGACTAGCATTATGTGTTCGGCGAGTTCTTTTTTATCAAGGCGTAAATCAAGCTCTAAACGACCATCTAAATCATCATTAATGGAACCGTCACTGTTGATTCCGCGCCGTCTTGTTCCTGCAATGGGATATACTTCCACTTGATTCGACTCTGTTTCATATTTAAGTGCACTTTCTGGCGACGCACCGAATAAGCAAAATTCACTGTCTTTTATATAGAACATATAGGGTGACGGATTTGTACGTTTTAACTCTACATAGGCTGCTAATGGATTAGGACAGGGCAGTGAAAACGCTCGTGAGGGGACAACTTGAAATATATTACCACTGATAATTTGCTGTTTTAACGTATTAACAGTCTCGATAAAAGTCGCGTCATCAATATTGACTGATACCGGTGTGTCTACAGGCGCACCTTTGATGGCTTGTGGCACAAATGATTTAATATGTTCAAGAAGCTGTTGATGTTTAGTGGCAATGTCGGCGCTGTCGCTAAACTGTTGAGATACTAATGTCGCTGTTTGGTTTTGATGATCTAACATCACGGCATCTTCAATAACGTAAAACACAAAATCAGGACATTGGTTCACACCATCGACTACCTGAGGCAATGACTCGATACTCGCAATCATGTCATAAGCAAAGGTTCCTGCAATATAACGATGACTGTTGTGCTCATCTTGACTTAAAAGGGTGTTTAAATCACGTAGTGCGCTAAATGGCGATGTAGCTTGCAATCGCGAATCCTGACATAAAGTATGACTAGGGTGAGGAAAAAAGAGTGTTAAGGAATCTGGTTCACTCGCTTTAACAAATGCCGAAAAATGTTGGGTTAACGGAGCAATCAGTGATCGACCGTTATCATTTAACGCGTTAAAGGAAACCTCACGATCATGGCAGACGATTTTGAGTGCACTGCGCAGCAATAACAAACTTTGCATATCGTCTTTTGAATCAATTTCACATGATTCGAGTAACATGACGTTATCAATGTTGTGGGTTAATGCAGCGAATAGTTCAGTAGGCTGTTGGCTGTATTTACAATCTGTTTTAATTATGGTGCTTTTTATCATTTTTTATTCACTACGTTAAATTTGCTTAATTCGCGAATTTTTAATTTTTGCTGACCGCTGAAATAGAAAAACCCGCTGTTAGAGCGGGTTTTCAATGTTGTTTGTTTTATTTTTACACAACCACTGTCTAAGCCCGCGAAGAATTCACGCGCCACCACCAAATATTTGTAAGGATAGTCTGGTTAAATTGTTGCATAATAGACACTAGTTTCAATTCTCAGTATAAATCGTTGATTATTAGTTGTGTTTAGGCCAAAAAGTAAACAATTTATATGCTGTCTTGGCCAAATAGTGGCTATAGAATTTAATAAATACACGTTGTTGTCAAGCATCTATTTTAGATGCTCGATAAAAAGTTAAGGTTTTTTACTCAATGATTTTCGATTTACACTGTCATAGCACCGTTTCCGACGGAAAACTCACGCCTAAAGAATTGCTGGAGCGCGCTGTTGATAAGGGCGTTGACGTATTAGCCTTAACTGATCACGATACAACCGACGGTATTCCCTTAGTTCAAAAAGAAATAGATGATAACGAATTAGCTATTAAGTTAATTTCCGGTGTCGAAATCTCAACATGCTGGGAAAATAAAGATATTCATATTGTCGGTCTTAATTTTGATCGAAACCATCCAGCAATGAAAGAATATCTTGCTAATCAAAGTATTATTCGAGAAGAACGTGCCCAAGAAATTGGTCGTCGTGTTGAGAAGACCAAACTCATCGACAATGTTTATCAAGGCGCTAAAGCAATTGCTGGAGAGGGACAGATTGGCCGAGGCCACATCGCGCGCTTTATGATTGAGCAAGGTATGGTTAAAGACAATGCCCAAGCATTTAAAAAATACTTAGCACGCGGCAAGGTTGGCTACGTGCCAAGCCCTTGGCCTGATATGAAATCGGCTATTGATGTCATCCATCAAGCAGGCGGACAAGCCATTCTTGCTCATCCTATGGGATACAAGTTGTCAGGCAAGTGGTTGCGAAAACTTACTATTGCATTTAAGGGAGCTGGTGGCGATGGGCTTGAAGCTGCTGGTTGTCAATTGGCACCGCCACATCGTCAACATTTGGCCGCGTTAGCCCTAGAGTATGATTTGTTAGGATCAAGTGGCAGTGATTTTCATTTTCCATCAAGTTGGATAGAGTTAGGTCGCAGTCTATATTTTGCAAAGGGCGTTACGCCTGTTTGGTCGTTGTGGCCAGACTACGCACACGTCAGTTAACCGGAAGGAAAATTATGAGTCAGTATTTCTATATTCATCCTGATAATCCGCAACAGCGCTTGATCAAGCAGGCTGTGGACATTATTGAAAAGGGTGGCGTTATAATTTATCCAACGGATTCAGGCTACGCAATTGGCTGTCAGCTTGATAATAAAAGCGCCTTGGAAAAAGTGTGTAAGGTTCGTGAGATTGATAAAGCACATAACTTTACCTTGATGTGCAGTGATCTATCGCAAATCTCTCAGTACGCGAAGTATGACAATCAGTGCTTTCGAGCACTTAAGCACGCGACACCAGGTCCTTATACATTTATCTTCCGTGCCACGCGTGATGTGCCAAAAAGAGTTCAAAACCCAAAACGAAAGACAATAGGATTACGTGTTCCTGATAATCATATTGCCCATGCTTTGTTAGAACAATTGGGTGAACCTATTTTGTCGACATCGTTAATTTTACCCGGTGAATTAGTCACTGAATCAGATCCTGAAGATATTCGTGCCAAACTAGAAAAGCATGTTGATCTTATTATCGACGGCGGTCATTTAGGCGAGCAAGCAACCACCGTTATAGATATGTCAGATGGGCCTTTTGTGATTGTACGAGAAGGGGCGGGCGATCCGTCAATGTTTGTCTAGAGATTGCATGATGAGCGAAACGGACACCAACATCGAAAAACCCATTGCACTTGTTGCCGGACAGCCATTGGCTAAACAGCCGACCGATCTCTTTATACCGCCAGATGCATTGCAGGTTTTTCTGTCTGCATTTGAAGGGCCATTGGATCTACTGTTATATCTGATCCGAAAGCACAAATTCGATATTTTGAACTTACCGATCAGTAAGATTACCGATCAATATATGGAATATGTTGATTTGATGAAGGAATTAAACCTTGATCTGGCGGCAGAGTACCTATTGATGGCTGCGATATTAGCCCAGATCAAGTCAAAAATGCTGTTGCCTATCCAAGCTGAGATTGAAGATGAAGAATCGGATCCCCGAGCTGACTTAGTGCAACGTTTGAAAGAATATGAAAGTTATAAACAAGCAGCATTAGACATTGACGCATTACCCAGGATAGACAGAGACCACTTTGTTGCGTCTGCGGCAAAGGCTGACAATTTAGCAAGTGATTCGGTACTTAGTGAAGTAACCCTAAAAGATTTAAGCCACGCATTTACGCAAGTGATGAAAAATATACAAGCTAACGTTCATCACCATATCCAACGGGAGTCTTTGTCAACTCGGGCCCGTATGAGCGAAATATTATCGCAACTTAATAATCAAAACAGTTTGATGTTTTGGCAGTTGTTTCGCAGTGATGAAGGACGTGCTGGCGCCGTTGTTTCTTTCTTGGCGATTCTTCAATTGTGTAAAGAACATTTGATTGGAATAGCGACGACAGACAAAGTCGAAGAGCTAAATGTGTTTTTACTAGAAACCCAAACCGAAGCGGCGGAGTAAGATTATATGGGTAACAAACAAGTCAAGCAGTTGATTGAAGCCGCATTATTTGCCTTTGATAAGCCAATGACAGTGAAAATGCTGCGGGATAGTGTATTATCCCCCCTCAAATTATCAAAGAACGATATCAACCCAATTCTCATTGAGTTGAAAGAAGATTATGAAGGTCGCGGTATTGAGTTAATTGAAACAGCAAAAGGCTTTAGTTTCGTGACTCGTGCAGAGTTAAGCGATCAATTGTCGATGTTATGGCAAGAGAAATCGCCACGTTATTCTCGAGCGTTATTAGAGACCTTGGCCTTAATTGCCTATAAACAACCGATTACGCGCGGTGAAATCGAACATCTACGCGGTGTAGCAGTAAGTAGTAACATTATGAAAACCTTGATGGAAAGGGACTGGGTAAAGATTGTTGGTCAAAAAGACGTTCCTGGCAAACCCTCTATCTATGGCACCACTAAGGATTTCTTACATTATTTTGGACTAACCTCCTTGGCACAATTGCCAGAATTAACAGAAAGTCAGCTTGAGACAGCACTAGGTGAACTTGAGCAGCAATAGGTATTCCCATGAGTGAAAAATTACAAAAAGTATTAGCCCGTGCCGGTCAAGGTTCGCGTCGTGAATTAGAAAAAGCAATCGGTGAAGGCCGAGTCAGTGTTAATGGCAACGTTGCTAAACTAGGCGCACGCGTCGAAGTTGCTGACACCATAAGACTTGATGGCATTTTGATAAACACGGAAGAGTCAGAGCAACAGATTTGTCGTGTGATTGCCTACCATAAACAAGAAGGTGAATTATCTACACGTAAAGATCCAGAAGGGCGTGATACGGTATTTGACCGTCTGCCAAAACTTCGCAATAGCCGTTGGATAGCTATCGGTCGATTGGATACAAATACGTCAGGCCTGATGTTATTCACGACGGACGGTGAACTAGCGAACCGTTTAACACGCTCTAAGCGCGAGATTGAACGTGAATACGCCGTACGTACTTTTGGTGAAGTGCTAGACAAAAATATTCAGCATTTACGTGCAGGTATTGAGTTAAAAGACGAAGGTAAAATTAACTTCGAAAAAGTTAAATTACAGCAAGGTGAAGGCCTTAACCGCTGGTTCCATTGTATCTTAAACAAAGGACGTGACAGAACGGTTCGTCAGATGTGGGAACATGAAGAGATCCAGATCAGCCGACTAATTCGTTTACGCTACGGTAATATTGCATTAGAAAAGTCGTTACCTCGTGGCGGTTGGCAGGATCTAGAACTCCCCCAGGTTAATTACTTAAGAGAGTTAGCTGGGTTAGAAGCTGAAACGGAATCGTTTTTAGCGCTGCGAGAAGAGCACCGTAATAAAACGGCGCGTATTCGCCGTGCAGTACGTAAACATCAGGCATTTAAAAAAGCAGATGAACAACGCGCTGGAAAGCCAGCAAAGAATCGTAATCACCGTCAAGGTCAGAAAAAGCGTACACGAATATAACGTTAAAATATAAAAAAACGCCGCTATTTAGCGGCGTTTTTGATTATGAGAGCAACACAATGGATTAGAATGAGTATTCTAATCCTGCGTAGTAGTAAGCACCATTGAAACCAAACGGCGCAGAGCGACGAGAGTAGGTGAACACACCCGGACTACTCACTATTTGACTGCCACTGCCGTCAACGATAGTTCCAGTACGAGAATTACCAATTTCATTTTCATCTGGATAAACATCGAAGATATTATTACCGCCGATGTTTACTGACATATTTTCATTAATTTGGTATTTAACCCGTAGATCCGTTAACACCTCAGCACCAAAGGTTTGGCGCCCGCCATCGGTCACTGTATATTCGCCATAGCGATTAAACGCAAGATTTACTGACAAATCATCGTACGTATAAAGAGCACTGACACTAATACGATCTTTTGGCTGCCATTCTTCGATAATTGAAATATCCTGCTCAGAGAATATGTCGCTTGGATCGATATCACCTAACGCACTGTTTGCTGGCGTAAATACTTTAGCAACTTCAGTATCTGTAAAGTTAGCTGCGAACGTTAGATTTAAATCGCCACCAGCCACTTCTGTATTCCATGTGGTGATGATGTCGAAACCTTTGGTCTCAGTATCAGCGCCGTTTAGGAAAAACTGACCAGCGCCAGCGCCAGCAGCCGTTAGTGCGTTATCTAGCGTATTTGACAAGCCGTAACCCAGTTTATTACTGATAACAATACGATCATCGATATCTATCGTGTAATAATCGATAGTGACATTAATATCATCAGTTACACCCCAAACCGCACCAATGCTAAAGTTGGTTGACTCTTCTTCTTTGAGCTCTGGAATACCGATTGATTGTGCTAACACACTATCATTTCTGAATGTGCCGATTTGTACAGCAATTTGATCGCCGGCTGGATCGGCGGGGTTATCGATAAACTGTGTACTAATGTTATTGAAGTACAATTGCTGCATCGATGGCGCTCTAAAGCCAGTACTTACCGCGCTTCGCAACGCGAAGTCGTCAGTAATAGACCAGTTAGCGGCTAACTTAAAATTGGTACTGTCACCAAATCCTTCATAATCATCATAACGGATAGCGCCATTAATGATGATATTATCATTAAGCTCGGTTTCCATATCGACATAGAACGAAATAACGTCGCGTGTTTCGTCAACCTCTGATAGTGGGCCTATACCACCGAACCCTTGAGTGCCGGCGCTGCGATCTGTTGCATATAAGCTTTGACCAGCTTGGGTATCATAGTCACGATATGAATATTCATCACCAGCATTCACTGTATACCAGTCGCTTCGCATTTCTGCACCGATAGCCAGTTCTAGCGCATCATAACTCACTGTGTAATCCAAGTTAATGGTTTGTAGGGCAAGTTCAAGTCCGTAAGCTGTTGCTTCACGAGGCACTGTTGCACGGATTTCATCAGCAGATAATGTTGATGTATAACGCAATGAGTTTGCAAAAGATGAATTAATCGTATCGCTGGTGACATAATCAATTTTATTCTGACCGTAGGTATACGACAGATCTAAACTCGAGTCATTGTCAAACTCGGTGGTGTAACCGAAGTTATATGAAATGTCATTTATATCTGAATTGATTTTTGGTAAGAAACCAGCTGGTATCGTCGCGTCGCCGTCTTGAAGCGGTGCGTTACCGCCGTTGTTAGCATTGTGACGGAAGAAAGCGGCCGACTCGTTATCACGTTTTGAATAAGTAATAAATCCGTAAAGCTCGCCAGGACCCAGTTCATAAGCTGTATTTATGGTTAGGGCAAATTGTTGTGAATCTGCGTCACCAATTCTAAATGTTTCACGGGTCGCCGTTGCCTCACGCGGATCGCCAGCGACTTTCGCGCCGTTTGCACCATCGGTACAGCCTGAGAACTGACAAGAACCATGAAGTCCTGCACGATTGGTTATACCGCGATCGCGAACGTTAAGGGTCGTGTTTAGATAACCGCTATCGCCTAGTGAAAAACCTTTTGAAACGTCAAGATTCGTACTTTCACCGTCACCCTCACTATGCTGACCATAAGTAAGCCCAACCTTGCCGCCCTCATCTTCATCATTTAAGACGATATTGATTACACCAGCAATGGCATCAGAGCCATATTGCGCTGCTGCGCCGTCACGCAATACTTCGATACGTTTAATTGCAGACGCTGGAATCGCATTCATATCCGTTCCCGCTGTACCACGACCTACTGATGTATTGATGTGAATCAGGCTCGCTTGGTGACGACGTTTACCATTTATCAGAACAAGCGTTTGGTCAGGCCCTAAGCCGCGTAACGTAGCTGGACGCAGCGCGTCAGTACCATCACTAATGGCAGATGTTGAGAAGTTAAAGGAAGGTGCAATAGCTTGTAACATTTTGCCGACTTCGATTTGTCCGGTGTTTTGTAATGCTTCTTTTGACAAAATATCAACGGGTACAGGTAAATCGTCTGCCGAGCGCCCAGCAACACGACTACCTACGACGGTAATGGCTTCTGGTTTCTTCTCGGCTTGAGGTGTGTCTTCAGCAGCAATCGCTGATTGACCGGTGGCAAGTAGGGCAGGGATAAGTGCCGCAAGAGTTGTTTTTTTCATTGTTGCTATCTTCCTATCATCATTATTTATTTTAATGCTGATTTGATTTGAAGGATTAACAACAGCCATTAGACCTGAACCTTTAAGCAAAGCTTTCAATCCAGAATTCACACTGTAATAGCCCTTAAGGCCGCTGACATTATATTTGCTCACGACATCAAAGGAAAAGACGAACGTTCTATTCGTTGTTTTTCCAAAGGCTATAAGTGCTTTATCGGCACGCTGTTCACTAATATCAAATCGAATCAGTTCATCGGTTGCCATCGCTTTAACGCCAATTAGGTTGCACAAAAGCAGCAAGCTAATGGTCATAAATCGAAAGTTCGATGAGTGGCGCCAAACGTTATGAGTTATTGGTCGCCTACTAAGTAAACAGATCAGGATAAGAAATCCTCTATGCACAATTAAATTAATTTCAATATTGGCGTATTAATGACAATAATACCAGTAACTAATTAAGATAAGTGTGTGGGAAACTGTAATAAAATAATATGCTTAGCGAATTAAGGCTGAGCAGCAGATAACAAAACAGTATTAGGGGTTGCGTAGGTAGCTTGAATATTAAAATTACTGTGCAATGAGTCCATTAAGCCGTCGATATCGCCCGCTTTAAAAAAGCCTGCGATTTTAATGTCAGCGATGCTAGAGTCAACAATTTCAAATTCAGTAGCCGTATAACGGCTAACTTCATCAAGTGCTTTTGTAAGCGACTCACCTTCGAAAATTATCATACCTTGTTGCCATGCCAGATCTTTTTCGATCGCTTGAGTAGGAAGTTGAACAATAGGTGCCCGAACGTTTGGCGCTATTTGAGCTTTTTGACCCGACGCCACAATTGTTGCATTACCTGTCGTGCCAACATTAGTAGAAATTGCTTTGGCCAAATCTTCAAGTGTCTCGTCGCCTTGCACAACCAGTACACGGCCCTCGGTAACAACGAGTTCCATTGCTTGCTCTGAGTTTTTTTGTACGTTAAATACGGTACCAAGGGCGGTAAACGTATTATCGCCAACATGAACGGTAAATGGGCGAGAAGGATCTTTTGCTACATCAAAATTTGCTTCACCACTTTCTAAAATTAGTTTTCGATGTTCTGGGGTAAAGTCAATGATGAGCTTGCTTGCAGTATTGAGTACGACAGTGCTGCCATCTGATAACGTTAAGGTATCGTATTGACCCACATTTGTGGTGAAGGATTGGGCTTGATATCCCGCCATGCCCATAGTCGCTGGTAACCAAGACTGTTGCGTCAACATTAGCGCACTTGTTACTAACATCGCACTAATTGACGCTGCAATCGCAAAACGCTTTTTGCGTCTCGGCTCTTGGACGGACAATGAATCGAGTGGGAACAGGGCACTCAACTCGTTTAACACGCTTAAATTATCCCAGAATGCCGCCATTTGTAGTAATTGACGGTGATTTTCTTCGTGGCGATGAATCCAGCGGGTAAGCTCTTGCATTTCTTCATCACTTAAACCGCGATCGAGTTTGCTTATCCAAAGGCTTGCTTGTGCCTGGATATCTTCTTTTCTTACAAACTGACTCACATTATTCATCGACTTTTAAACTCTTTAACTGGCTTGCTGATTTCTTGATGTGGCTGCTCAATAGATTGCATATATTGTACACTTAATAATAAGCCTTTAGCGACGTGTTTTTCGACGGTGCTTGGGCTTATTTTTAGGTACTGTGCGATCTCTTTTTGGGTCAAACCATAAACTTTCTTTAATATAAAACACTTGCGCACGGGACCCGACAATTGATTGGCCGCCTTAACGAACAATAAAAAGCGCTCTTTACTTTCAAAATTATCTTCAAAATTATCTGTTAATAAGGAGACCGGCGAGTCGACTAAATCCTCTATTGATTGATTAAGTTTTTCAGCAGATTTAGCTTTATGGTTTAACGCGAGGTTTTTTGCGGTTGTTAACATGTAACTACGCGCATATTTAATTTCTTGCTTTAGTTCAGCTTCGTAGCCGCGTACAAAGGTATCTTGAACAATGTCATCAACATCTTCAGGTCTCACAATATTGCTTATAACACGACGAATTTGTCCCGTGTATTTTACAAAATTGCTGATAATGTTAGAGTTTTTGTTCACTAATTCGAGTCCCTTTGAAAAGTTTAATACTAGGTGCAAAGGGAGCAACATGCAACTGTTGAAATTGATTTGATGTCTGTATGTTAGAAATTGGCCGTAAAGCCGATTCTAAATCCACCCCAATGCTTGCCATTGACAAAGATAGGTGCGGACACGTCGTGCATTATTTCACCGGTGTCTCGTTTATAGGTTTGAAGTAAGAACTGTTTTGTATGACCGCCGCAACGAATACCTGTCGGATCATCGAATAAACGCTTATTACGATTGTTTGCGACATCAATGTCGAAGTTACCGGTTAATGGCTTAGAAAATTTAGCATTGTGTGTCGGGAAGTAGCCATTGTTATCAACGGCACCGGCATAGATCATCTCTTTAAATTTATCTAACAGCGGCTCTTGAATCACTGGTAATTTAACATCTGTAAAATCGTCAAATGTCGTTTTATATTTTTTAGGGTTGGTGTTGTCGATTGGTTGATAGTTTCTGTCAAACAGGGCACTTGTCGTGATCTCATTAGAGGAAATTGCTTGTTCAAACATTTTACCAATTGTATGAGCAGCATTCTGTGCCTGTTGGCACATGACTTCAATAGTTGACCCCGTTTGGAAAGCAGATAACTCGATAAATATGGACTCTGTAGATTTTGATAACTTAGACGCGTCTAAAGACACTGCATTAGTTTCCTTGCCCTTATGGCTTAAAAACTCGCTAATATTTAAGATCGAGGTTGAGAGTTCTTGGGTTGTACTGTCTTGTTCTTTGAGTGCTGAACTGATGTGACTGATTGAATGAGAAGAGTCTTCCATTAGCTGGGCAATTCGTTCCATTGACGCCGACAGCTCATGGCTAACACTAACGACGTCTGATGTTTGGATTGATACATTGTCCATCACTTGCGTTGTTGACTGGGTTTGTTGGGTCATGTCTTTAAGCATCTGGCCAATTTTTTCTGTCGCATCTGCGGTTTTGGACGCCAATGCTCGAACTTCATCTGCGACGACGGCGAATCCACGGCCTTGTTCGCCAGCACGGGCTGCTTCTATCGCGGCATTAAGCGCTAGTAGATTTGTTTGCTCAGCAATCGAATCGATCACGTCTGTAATACTTTGTATTTCTGATGTCCGTTCAACTAATTTATGAATTTGAGTGGTCGCTTCGTTGACGCCGCGATGAAGAGAATTGATTTGCTTGATATTGTTTTGAAGTTGTAATTTATTATGTTCGCTCGCTGATTGAACATCTTGGGATGACTGTGCTGTCATCAACGCATTGTGGTTAATCTCTTTTGTATTCGCTGCCAACTCTTCGGTAGCGGCAGCGACGCGACTCGCATCATCACCACTAAGCTCAATGTCTGACGCGAGTTGTTGGACAAAGAAAGCAACCTGCGCTGAATTAATAGCGAGTTCACTGGCGCGTTGTCCTATTTCCTGACCGACTTTTGTCATTTTGTGCTCATTTACGTCGAAGAGTTCAGTCATGGAGCTAACTTCCGAAACCTGTAATTTTTCTTGTAATCTGGTTAATTCTGATTGCTGTGGTTTGACCAACATTTGGAAGATCAAACCAATGTTTGACAGGCTCACTAGTGCCCCAGCTATCAAGGCATTGACAAAAAACGATTGATCTAATTGAAAGATAAAGCCTGCTAGTGTTGCAATTAATGCATTGATGAGGACGAAAATGGCTAATAGTAGTGGTTTGATTGTCATAGTGAACCTTTTCCCTGCACTAGAACGCACAAGTCAATATTGGAATGACTATTAAGCTAGGTGCTATGCTAATGAAAAACCATTAGACCAAAGCCGCCTTTTCAAACGTAAGTGCTATCAATGTAGCGGCGTATAGCAACGTGTAATGGTGATTTTAGGCCGTGATTCAAACAATAGTGCTTGATATAGATCAATGGAGGAGTAAGTTTAAGTATTTGTGCGTTAAACTAAGCGAGAATTTGGAAATCGATGCTGATTATCGATTTCCAACGGCGTGCACATTGCTTCAATTTAAAATTGTTATTCCTGACTATTGCAGGGCGTGTTGGCAAGAATGACCGCTCGTTTTGGTGCGGGTAGGCCTTCAACAGTTTTTGATGAGTCATTTGGATCTAAAAAGTCCGCTAACGATTCGTAATCCATCCACGGTGTTTTGCGCTGTTCGTCTGTTGTTGTGTCACACATATCCACACAACGGACATTGTCGAAGCCGAGTTTTTCAAGCCATAAAATTAATGCATCAACGCTCGGTAAAAACCATACGTTATTCATTTTCCCGTAACGTCCGGCAGGGACTAACACTTGGTTTTCATCGCCATCAATGACCAATGTTTCTAATACAAGTTCGCCGCCTGGGCGTAATTGGTCTTTTAGCTGTTGTAAATGATCGATTGGCGATTTTCGATGATACAACACGCCCATTGAAAATACGGTATCAAAAGCACGAAGCTCTGGTAGCTCCTGAATACCTAACGGCAATAGGTGTGCTCGTTGATCGTTATTTGCCATATGGCGCATTATTTCAAATTGAAATAAAAACAACGTTGATGGATCTATGCCAACGACAAATTCTGCGCCATCTCCGAGCATTCGCCACATATGATAGCCACTGCCACAACCAACATCTAATACAGTACGGTTAGTAAGAGGCGTGATGTGCTCACGGAGTCGTTCCCACTTCCAATCACTGCGCCATTCTGTATCGATGTGAATTCCATGCACGTGAAATGGACCTTTACGCCATGGTGTAAACATCTTTAATAGAGATTCTAGTTTTTTAAGCTCACCTGCAGCAACCTCTTGCGACGTTGATACATCGTAAGCGTTTTTAAAGTCGATGTTATCGGCGTGGATAACGGGTAGTTTGTCCAAGCATTTTTGCCATTTAGGAAACTGCCCGTGTTGATGTTCACGTTCCCACTTACCGAGCTGCGCTGGCAGTGTTTCAAGCCAATGACTTAAACGGTTTTTGGCGATAATTTGATAGAAGTTACTAAAGTCAATCATTGAAGATTGTCCCTTTTAAAAATTGGATAAAATTAAATTATTTAATGGCAATCATTGAGCTGAAATTAAAACACTGAAACCAGAGCTCGCAGGTTTTAAAACCAGCTTGTTCAAAGCGGCTTTTATGAATATCTAGCGTATCGGTAAGCATAACGTGTTCAATTGCATTGCGTTTTTGACTAATCTCAAGCTCGCTATAGCCATTTGCGCGTTTAAAATCATGATGTAAATCGGTAAGTAGCTCGTTCATGGTTTCATTATCAAAGCGCAGTTTTTCAGAAACAATTAAAATACCGCCGTCGCGTAAGCCTGCATATATTTTCTCTATAATTGATTGGCGCTCGTCGGGTTTAATGAACTGAAGCGTGAAATTAAGCACCACAACACTCGCGTTAGCAATATCAACGTTTTGTAAGTCGTCGCAAACGACTTCAACGCTAGTATCGCTCTTAAAGGCGTTAACTTGGAGTAAACAGCGTTCAATCATCGCCTGTGAATTATCAACCGCAATGATGTTACACCGACTGGCGTTTACGTGACGACGCATCTCAAGCGTTGCAGCTCCGAGGCTACACCCTAAATCGTAGAGATTTGAGTTAGGCTGCGCAAATCGTTTAGCGAGCATCCCAATTGCAGTAATGATGTTGCTGTATCCAGGAACAGAGCGCTTGATCATGTCAGGAAAAACCTGGGCTACTTGTTGATCAAATTGAAAGTCACCGAGTTTATCCAATGGAGCGGCGTAAATATTATCGCGTTGCTGTGTCATAACTAATTATTGATTACCAAAATATGGGCGCGTATTTTACATTAGGGTGAAGATGCTGTCTTGTGAAAGTTGAGTGATAGCCAATTTGCGTCTCACGTTTGTGATATCGAAGAATAAAAATGTGGCTCGTTTGTCGCATATTTCAATCAATTTTAAATTTTAAGGAGCCTTAGATTGTCAAATATTAGCATCGATAAAACTGTGCCAGCTGACTTCCTTCAAATTGCTGCACTTGACCGTATAGCATGGCTTAATAACGCGCATGGCGAATTTATTCCGGATGGTGAACATGTGTGGCGTATATGGTGTCAGCATAGTGTGATGTTTAGTGCAAAATGTAATGATGAAATTGTCGGCGCTATTCTAGCGTTTTCATGTGAAGACGGACGTTATTGCTTACACAAAGTGCTGGTTAATGATAATCACCGAGGCAAGGGAATTGGTGGCAAGTTATTTGAAGCGTTACTTTTTGAATTAGATAGCAATAATGTAGAATGCTTTCTTACCGTCGATCCAAATAACAGCCATGCAATTGCATTATATGAATCGTGGGGGTTTAATGAACGTGAGTTTGTTGAAGGCTTTTATCGTCCTCATGAACATCGGTATGTATTAACCAGGCCTCTGAAAACTAATGTGTTTTAATGAGGCTATCTTCAATAAAGGAATATATATGAGCGAAAATATTTTAGGAACCGATGATTTTAACTGCTTAACGAGAATGCGTGATGGATGGATGCTCTATAATAAATACGATCATTATATTGGGCAGTCTATTGAGCTTTATGGTGAATTTTCAAATAATGAATTACGACTATTTAAAGACATTGTTAAGCCATCTTCAACAGTGATTGAAGTCGGTGCAAATATCGGTTCCCATACTGTTGGTTTATCAAAGCACCTAGGGCCACAAGGATTGATTTATGCATACGAACCTCAGCGTATTGTCTATCAGACATTATGTGCCAATATAGCACTCAACTCCTGCACGAATGTCTATTGTTATGAAAAAGCCGCATCTAACCAATACGAGACCATTAAAATTCCAAACATACGTTATGATGTAGAAGGAAATTTCGGGGCGGTCGAAATTCAGCAATTTAGCGAAGGAGCTGACGTTGAAGTTGTCATATTGGATCAACATCTCGCACAACTTAATCAATGCCAATTATTGAAGGTCGATGCTGAAGGAATGGAATATCAAGTTCTTGATGGTGCGAAGGACTTGATCGATACACATAAACCAATTCTTTATGTGGAAAATGACCGTGTAGTGAAATCACAAGCACTAATTGAACTAATAATGTCGATGGGCTACAAACTGTTTTGGCATATAACACCGATGTATAGTGTTAATAACTTCAAACAAAATACAAAGAATATCTTTCCCAAAATATCATCGTTTAATATGCTTTGCATTCACGAAAGTATTCCAATGAACCTGACTGGATTTATTGAAATAATAGATAGCACTCAACACCCATTGGCAAAATAGAATACACCAGCGAAAATGTGATCGAGAGTGTTGAAATAATTTTTGATATTAAATTGCAGATTAATGGTTGTTATTTGACTTAATCGAGTGGTAACGTTCTGTTTTCTAATCTAAAGTGAACTTGTTTGATGGAACTAAAAATTTTTTACGATGGCGATTGTCCGTTCTGTCAACAATACGTTAAATTATTGCGACTAAAGTCGTCGGTAACCACGTTTGAACTTGTCGATTTGAGAAAAGCGACTGATAGCAAAGCGTTATTTACTGAGTTAGGTTATGATCTAGATAACGGCATGGTCGCTCAATTAGATGGTGTTGTTCATTATGGGGCAGATGCTATTAATACAATTGCAATGTTGTCTACGCCAAGTACATGGTTTAACTCCGCTAATGCGATATTGTTAAGAAATAGATATACAGCAAACTTCTTCTATCCATTATTTAGAATGATCCGCTGGCTTACACTTTTATTGTTAGGGAAGAAAACCTTGGCGCAAGAAACGTCAGGGAGTTATCAGCAAACCCTATTTTCTGTTTTCTTTTCATTGTTCTCAATTTTTCACGTTGGCAATTACCTATTTGAATACAATAGGCTTATGCTTCATTATGATTTATTTGCTGTCCTCATTTGCGCTGCGTATTTGTTCTTTAATCCAGGCTCCTCGCGTCTACTTTTCTTGCTGATGTTAGCAAGTACGGTAAGTACTGTTATGCAAGCCCCTGTCGATTCAAATCATACGATGGTGCGGTCTATATGGCTGCTAGGTTATTGGTTATCTTTTATATGGTGTTTGGTTAGATCGAAGCAATACCATGAAATCTTCACTTTTAGTGTCGTTGCAGGGCAGGGAACATTACTTGTAATGTATTGCTTTGGTATCTTTCATAAGATAAACAGTGATTTTTTAAATCCCGTATATAGTTGTGCCGTTACTTTATGGAACGAAATGCCAGCACCTTTATCATCGATAGACATCGGTGGTTTAGATTATATGACTATTTACGGTACATTTATTATTGAAGGGTTGATTATCGTTGCACTTTTAACAACCAAGTTTCGTCATTTAGGTATTGTAACTGGTATTGGATTTCATCTTTTACTCGCATTGAGTAACTATGCAATGTACATATCATTTACAACGCTATCGATTTGTTTACATTGTTTATTTATTAGTGAAAGCTCGGCAAAGAATATTGTTAATTCGTTTGAGTTTTCACTGATCGTTAAACGGTTAAATTCCGTTTTTTTCAAGTTTATCATGTTATGTATTCTGGTTTCTTTTGCGTACGCGGCGTTCTTAAAGTCCTATACGCAAGTATCGATTCTGGGAATGCTCGTGCTACTTCCGTTTTGTTACATCATCATAAAATACGGACAAACGAAAAAAAGTGCCAGTATAAGTTTGGTAAGTAAACGCATTGGGTTTCTATGCACCATAATATTTTTTGCGAATTGCTTTATGCCATACTTGGGCCTTAAATCGGCGCAATCTGTCAATATGTTTGCGAATCTTAAATTAGAAGATGGTCAAAGTAACCACTTGTTAATCTCTGAACGTTGGCAATATTTTAATTTCTTAAATGACGTCGTGATAATTACGAAGATGTCATCAACGCTCAATACTCGTCTGACAATGGATAAACGATTTGGCGAAGTCTATTATGGTGTTCTTGCTGCTCTTGATAATGATCCGAGGTTAACTATCTCATTCATACGTGATGGTATTCTGTATGAAAATCAATCAAAACAAACATTGCAAAGTGATATTGATAGCATTTTGTTTCCGAAGTTTTTTTCGAAATGGTTTCATTTTAGGCCCGTGTACCTCGAATCGCCTCAACATTGTAGCGTCTAATATTAAAAGACTAAGACTAAGACTAAGACTAAGACTAAGACTAAGACTAAGACTAAGACCTGTCTCTTATACACATCTCCGAGCCCACGAGACTAGGCATGATCTCGTA
>OJBM01000073.1_pt1 | contig 57836 bp, 60 predicted proteins | sample 1591061 | NCBI WGS metagenome assembly OJBM01 (sample SAMN05416872, study PRJEB24817) | seawater metagenome | isolation source: Sea water | place: Canada:Atlantic | collected 2013-11
CAAAAGTATTTGGACTTGGGTGTTTTGGTTAAGGTTGAGTATAAGTAACCCTTTTCAACTAGGGCGTGGGCTTAAACTGGTATTAATATCAGTTGAGGTTTGCCTTTTGATTTCATTAAAAATCAAAAGGCAATTTATTTTTGTATTTTAAAATCTAGCTCTGCCTTGTTTGCCAGCTAAAGGTAAAGCAAGTCTGCTTTTATTTATATTTCTTATTTATGTCTCTCTAAAGTTTGTACCCTCAAATACCCTTATGGGGTTACCTCTTTCAAATTGTATGTGTTGCAGCCAGCGTTGTTTTTCTTGCTGTGACATATTCTCTTGTGTTTGCTGCTCCAGCTTTTGAAATATTAGCGCTCTGGCTAAGCGTTTATTAGCATGCTGGCTTCGCTCGGTTTCTATGCGTACTGAAATACCGCTTTCAATATGTGTGGCACGTATGGCGGAGTCAGTAGTATTCACATGCTGCCCACCCGCACCAGACGACCGACAAGCTTGATATTGAATGGCCGTATCCATTTCTCGCTCATTTACTTCATATACCTTTCCACTGAAAAACCAATTTTTGCGTTTGTGCGCTGGCCGAAAAGGGCTTTGGCACTTCCATAACATAGCCCCGCTCCAATTCAAGGACTCTTGCTGGGCCATGTCACCACTTAACTGCAGCAACAGGGATTTATAACCTTGTTTAGATGCCTGCTGGTCGAGTATTGTCAGGCTCACATTTAATGCCTTACATTCTCTTTCCAATACATTAAGAGAAAGCGCAAGCGCCTTACAGCATTCCTCAGGGCCAGTCCCTACTGACAACTGTAATAACATCATGAAGAACATTCCCCGTGAGTTTTAAAGGTTAATACAGGGCGAAGTCTTGCCACTAATTCAATTAGCCCTGCCTCTTGCATATCGGCAATAACGGTTTCGCATTTTTTATAAGCTTGTGGTGCTTCGTCGTATAGCAGTTCTTTATTCCCACATATCACTCGGCTACCAAACGATGTGCGATATAAATCCTCGCGTTTAAATTTTTTATCTAAACGTCCTTTGCATTCGCCTCGTTTCCACTTGCGCCCAGCACCATGGGCAAGAGAAAATAGACTTTTAGACGAGGCAATGGGTTTAACCAAGTAGCTATAATCACCGCGAGAACCAGGTATAACAACGTAGCCATTATCACTGGGTGTGGCCCCTTTACGGTGCAGCCATCCTTCTATGCCATCGATTTTTTTAGCCGACACTAAATTGTGATTAACATCTAAAATGCATTCACCACTTGCCTTAACTGCTTTCATAAATCGTTTTGCAATTAAAGAGCGGTTTAACTCAGCCCAACACACCGCTTCATCATGCTTTGCCATATAATCAAGGAAGTCATTATCGATCGTTTCCAAACCATCATGATTATGAATTGCCACATGATCCATCAATATGGATTGCCCTAACCCTCTTGAGCCCGAATGCACCAGCAACATTAAGCGCTTTTTATCTAGGCCAAGTTCGTTAAAAGAGTCTTGCTGGTAAACTTCATCAATGGCTTGAAATTCAGCAAAGTGATTACCGCCACCAATGGTTCCCAATGAATGATCAAATTGATGGGTCGTGATTGACTTATTAGCCTTGCCAATAGCTATTTCATCAAGCCAGCTTTTATCTAACGCAGTTTCTATATCCGCTAGTTTCTTCACTATTTTATCTAGGTTAACTTTCGATGCTACCAAAGACGTTTGCCAAAAGCCCATGCCACAGCCAATGTCATTACCCACCAATGCTGGGTAAATTTTATCTTTGCTAAAAAACGACGCGCCAATGGGGTAACCACGCCCCGGATGTAAATCTGGCATACCGGCTACGCGGTGCATACCATTAAGTTGTGATGTTTTAACCAGTTGTTGTATGGCCAAATCTTCTATCCAAGTTTTTTTGGATGCGATTAAGCATACTGATTTAGTAATTGTCTGGACGCAGTTGTCCATATACCAATCCTTTTATAAATTAATAAAAAATATGAATTGGCAGGTCAAAGACCCAATAGACGAGATATCGCTTTAGGAAAGTGGACCTGCAAAGGGTGTTAAATTGTTAATCATGGTAAACCTCCTTTACAGTAAATAAGAATAGAAATTGAAGGTGGCGATACTAATTAGGTTACTTGCTAATTGCAATACGTATTGGTAAATTTTTTATCATTGTTAAATTTAGCGATATGATAGCGAAGCCTCATGCTAGGGTTATTAAATTCACACATACAGGCTGTTGAGTAGCTGAACGCGAAATGATAACCGATGTTTACTTGCCAATTGAATAACCATCGAAATCTAGAAACAAAAATCATAGCAAAGATTTGCCTTAAAGGTAGCTTAGCATGTAACTTATGAATGATTTCTACAAATACTAAAGCCATGCATTTCAAGGATGATATATGATCTTAATTTATGGAATTAAAGAACAGCTAAACCCAATTAAAGCGCAACTATCTAATGTTATACATGACTGCATGCAGTCTGTATTGGGGATGCCAGAGGATAAACGGGCCCACCGTTTCTTTCCCATGGAACAAGAAGACTTTTATTCACCTGGCGGGCGCAGCGATGCCTATACTGTTATTGAAATTAATATGATGGCTGGGCGAAAGATTGAAACTCAAAAGCAACTCATTAAAAATCTGTTTAAAGAACAAGCACCACACCAATGGGGATTTCGCGGTATGACTGGGGATGAAGTTAGTGACCTTAAATACAAGGTGAATGTGTAATCTGTCTCTTGATTTACCACAATTAAATTGACGCATAATAGTAGTCACATATCAGCCTACATCATATTTAATCACATCATAGCCGTTCAATGAAAAGGTATGATGCTACAGTGACTACCGGGAACTTAGTGAAAACCCTTGAAGGTTAAATCTTGCCAAAAAGGGTCATACTAGAATTTGAAAGCTTTTATTCAACAAAACGCTATTACTATTCAGCTGAGCACCAGTCGCTAACTAAGCTTAGAAATAAAATTACTAAGGGTTGGGCAAGTTACTATTGTTCAGCATAAAATTGTTGCACTAGTGATTGATTAACTGCTTCGCAATACGTAAGAATTCCTGTACTATTTATACCAACTTTTAAATCCCATTTATTAGGATTGCTTTTTACCAAGCTCATCCCTCTACTGCATTCCTTTAAGTAATAAGTTTCTTCAATTGTAGATGAGTGCAAATAAAATTGAGCGCTTATTTCGCTAAAAACAGTCGTCTCACTTATGTCGGCAGGAACCTCTTCTGAACCCTCTCTTACCCAGCCAGATAGATGAATATATTGGTCAACAATATAACATTTTGTACTAGCAGGCTCTACAGTATTTCTTATACAGCTATATGTGCCATGTAATAATTTGTCAAAGACATGGTAATCTTGCTCACTGCTTACAGCCAATGCAGGTTTTAATACCAGCAAAATAAAACTAGGTATTAAGCACAATTTTTTCATATATATTTCATTCCTTAACATTTACAGAAACAACCAAACATAAAATTATAGACCTAGAATAATATTCAATTCTTCTTCAGCCATATCCACATCTTCAAACACGCTAGCATCTTGATCATCAATATCGCCTGCATAAACTGACAAGTTACGCGGCAATGTTCTTCCCAAACATTGCACCGATAAAGGAACTGCACTATTTCCGTGACCGTCTTGATCAAGATCTTCAAAAAGAGCCAAACGTTGAAATACGTTTACACCTGTTTCAGGATCATCATTGCAATCAATTCGCCAAGGTTTCTTTTCACTGTAATTAGCAGGTAGCGCCTCCCCTGTACACATAGGAACAGAGTTAGGCATCTCACTTAAATAACCATCACCATCTGCATCTTGATAATTGGCAATTTTAACTTGCCATATGTTTTCATTTTCATCATTACAGTCCGCACGATTCGTCGCATACCCCCCCGGCAGTTGATTTCCCGCACATAATTGCAGACTTTCTCCAGCCCCAAATCCATCGCCATCTTTATCTGTATAACCCTGTCTCATCCTATAAAAAGCAGCATCGTTATCATTACAATCACTGCCTATATTTGAAAATTTATCTGGGATATTTGCACCTATGCATTGAGTAGCACCTATACCTACTCCCACATTATCTCCATCTTCATCTACAAACAGCTCTACTGACCGGTAGACTTGGGAACCACTTTCAATGGAGTCATCACAATCACCAATTGGATGCCAACTGTTATTATTATTTAAAAACCCTCTAGGTAAATAGTTTGAACTGCACACCGTACTGCCTTGAGGCGCCTGCACAAGGTGATGATCACTATCCGCATCGCGATAGGTGTAACTCAACTCTTTATATATTTGGCGATTGGTGTCATCACAATCATTGGGAAAAGAGCCCAAGCCAGAGGGGATTTGCGTACCAATGCAATAGTCCTCACCAGTACCGACCCCGTAGTTATCTCCGTCTAAGCTGGTGTAGAGCTTTTTTGTTCTGTATAAAAACCTTCCTGTCCTAGGATCATCATCACAATCTCCCAATTGTCTTCCCACAGTTGTATCAAAATAGGTTCTAGGTAAGTTATCACCACTGCAAATTGTGTCAGGTTCAATACTGTCATCTAGATATTTGTCATAGTCTCTATCCCGATAGCGGTAATTTAATTCCTGATAGATTCTGCTATTGCCATCATTGCAATCAGTTCCATTCTCTGAATACTGCTGCGGAATATTATCCCCTATGCAAAGTGAATGACTTTGCCCTGCACCATGTTTGTCACCATCTATATCTGTGAACAAAGCTACATTTCGATAGACTTTTCGACCACTTTCAGCACTATCATCACAGTCGCCAATACTTTTATCCTGAGCTGAAATTAAATGGGTATTGGGTAAGGCTTCACCACTGCAAACTAGGCTAGGAGTTGGTAACTGCACAACATAATCATCTTGATCTAAATCTAAAAATTCATATGCTAGGTTCTGGAATATTTGATCATTATCGTCATTACAATCACCCACTACTTGATCTTGGGCTGTTAAAAAATAACCATTAGGAAGGGTATCACCACTGCATACTTGCTCTGTTTGAGACGTTTGCTCTAAATAACCATCTAAGTCAGCGTCACGATAGTGATAAGGCAAAGATTGAAAGACATTTTCATCTTCATCATTACAATCACCTGGCACACTTGAAAAGTTATTAGGTAATGCAGAACCTATGCATAGGTTCTGTTCAGAGCCGCTACCAAATGAATCACCATCGGCATCACTAAAAAGATTAACAGAACGATATATGTTAGCCCCTGTTACAGGGCTATCGTCACAGTCATTGGCATTGCTCGAAAAGTGATTGGGTAACGTGGCACCGATGCATAGCTGCTGGATAGACCCTACTCCATAGGAGTCGCCATCTTCATCGGTAAAAAGACCTACTGAACGGTAAACTTCACTACCTGTAATAGAATCATCATTGCAATCCCCTAACGATTTACCAACGGCCGTTGCTAAATAACTGCTGGGTAAATTTTTACCTGTACAAATTTTACCAACTTGAGGCAGTTGAATGATGTGATTATCAAGATCCATGTCCCGATAAAGAAAGCTCAGCTCTTGATATTTACTACTATCCTCATCATTGCAATCACCACTTTGTACTGAGTATTGAGCAGGAACTGAGTCACCGATGCAAAGTTGTTGGCCGTTACCACTGCCTAAGTGATCGCCATCTTTATCACTAAATAACTCTACTGTTTGGTAAACCTTTGCGCCCGTCGTTGAATTATCATCACAGTCACCCACCCATTTACCTTGCGCATGCGCTAAATAGGTACTGGGAAGACTCATACCAGTACAAATTGTTTGGGAGTGAGGCAATGCAACTAGATGGTTATCTTGGTCTTCATCTCTAAAGGTGAAGGCAAGCTCTTGATATGAGTTAGGATCCAAGTCATTACAATCAGTACCAACAACAGAAAAGCCATTAGGTATCTGAGTTCCAATGCAATGCTGGGAAGCTATGCCTGCGCCTATCTGGTCTTGATCATTGTCGTTAAAAAGGTTGGCATACCGATAGACATGCAAGCCTGTTTCAGATGAATCATCACAATCCCCTACTGTTTTTCCTATGGCAGACGTTAGATACCCTAAAGGGAGTTGGGAATCTGTACAAATCAATTGATTTTGAGCAAAGGGAATTACATAACCATCTTGATCTTGATCTTGAAATTGGTAGGAGAGGGTCTGCCAGCGATTGGAATCTTGGGGGGCGCAATCGAATTCATCTTCGATACCATCGTTATCGCTGTCTATTAAGATAAGATTATTAGCATCTTGATTAGGAGTAGATGTTGAGCTTTCTTCATTGTCGTTGATACAGCCAGTTAAACTAATCAACGATACCCATATAATAACTTTCCATACAAACTGCATCACTTAAAACCTATCCTTGGAATTCGGCAAATATTACAGATAAAAGTATCAATATTGAACAGCTAAAAACTATTTTTATTCATTAATTACCAAGTCAAGGTTATAAAATTACTAATTTATTGTATTAAATTCACTGTCCGTAGATTTACAATCCAATTGCTTCAAATTTTTCATTTTCCTAAGCAGCCTTTAGCTTTAGCCACAGTAATTTCTTATATAGAATAGCCAACGATTTTCATTACTCATTAGACACCACACATAATTGATTAAAAACTAAATCAAAGGGAAATACATACATTTAAGAAGTATCACTTTAATCCTTGCCACACTACTACTGGTAGGCTGCAAGCCATTTTTAGGGGAAAAAGTTGAAGTACCGCCCGCCCATATAGGTAAAGTATTAACAAAAGATGGTTATAAAGTAGACGATGTTTTTCCTTCTCGATTTAGATTAGATTTGTGTGTTACTTACTGTGATTCTCTTATCTTATTAGAGATGGCTGATAGAAGTAAAACTGAAACCTTTAAATTATTCATGCCAAAAGATCAGCTAAATATGAAGTTTGATGTGCGCATGACTGTGGCTGTTAACCCTAAAAAATTTATGGAATTTACGAAAAAATTGCGCCTCATAAAGGAAAAATAATTTTCGAAACTCTGTATAGCACCTATGCTCGCCCTATTATTCGTGACCAAGTAAGACAGATTATGGCTGAGTATTCTATCAATGAGGTTGCCTCTAACCGTGAGTGCATCCGTAACGAGTTATATGGAAAAGTATCTAAATCTCTTGAAGATAGTTCACTGACCATTAAACGCTCCGGCTTAGCAGACGTTCAATGTCCTGATGTGATTACGAAAGCTAAAGCAGCCGCAGCAGAACGTAGAGAGCAAATTTAACGGGAAAGGGCCCAATTTGAAATACAAAAGGTTCAGCAGGAGCGCGCATTAGAAGAAGCCAAAATGACCCGTGAGATTGAAAAAGAGCGAGCCGAGGCTACTAGAGAAGTGAATAATATTCTGGCCAAATCAGTAACCGACAAATTTTTATCTTACCGCTCACTTGAAGTACTAGAAAAAATAGCAGAGTCCAAAAATAAAGTGTTTGTACCCATTGAAGCGTTGGGCACAATCGGTTTACAGAAAAGTATCTTTAAAGATGAAGTAAGAAAAACTTCCCGCTAGTTTTAACTTACCCATAAAAAACCCATTCACTTTAAAAGTGAATGGGTAAAGGGCTCTCTTTTTTAAATCATTGGTGCTTAACCGGTTTTCAATTAAAGCCTGTACTACGAAGCCGCCAGCTCACGTATGATTTCTTCCGAACCACCACTAATAGCGTTCACTCGAACTTCACGATAAATACGTTCAACTTTACTGCCCTGCAAATAACATGTGCCATATCAAAAAAGTTAGCTGGCTTCAATTAAAGTCCATACTGCGAAGCCGCCAGCTCACGCATGATTTCTTCCGAACCACCACCAATGGCGTTCACTCGCACTTCACGGTAAATACGCTCTACCTTACTTCCACGTAAATAACAGGCGCCGCCTAGGATTTGACTGGCTTCACGGGCACAAAACTCCATGGTTTCACTGGCTTGGACTTTTAAATTAGCCAAATCACCAAAGTTGGCTTTGTTGGCCACAATGGCCCGCGACACAATTTGCATATAACCTTGGGTGGCGTTAATTTTTTGTTTCATTTGGGCAATTTTGTGGCGAATCACTTGGTGCTTAGAAAGTGGCTTACCAAACGTTTTACGTTCTTTCGCCCAGTTCACCGCTTCTTCTAAACATACACGGGCGCAAGCTTCCATACAGGAGATCATGGCCATGCGCTCGCCATTAAAGTTATTCATAATCACTAAAAAGCCCATGCCCTCTTGTGCCAATAAATATTTAGCCGGCACCCTTACATTATCAAAATAAACAGTAGCAGTTTCAGACACCCACCAGCCTTGTTTTTTATCCAGCGCCGTGCGGCTTACCCCTTCTAAATCCATAGGGATGGTAATCATGGAAATACCGGACGCCCCTTCACCACCGGTGCGAACCGCGGTGCTAATCCAGTTAGCGCTCATGGCGCCTGAAATAAAGGTTTTGCTACCATTCACGATGTAGTATTCACCATCGCGCACGGCAGTGGTTTTAATGTTGGCCACATCCGAGCCACCTGATGGCTCGGTAATGCCTAAACAAATGCGTTTTTCACCACTTAAAACCGCAGGGACGATTTCTTGTTTAATTTCTTCTTTGGCAAAATTTGCTACCGGTGGCAAACCAATACCATGAATTAGTAGGCTACTGGCAATACCGCCACCTGAACCCACACGAGCCAATTCTTCATTGACAATCATAGAATAGTAAACGTCTATGCCTTCACTGATGCCGCCGTATTTTTCATCGAAACCCAATTGCAATAAACCAATGTCAGCGGCTTTTTTCCACAGTTCAGGGGGTAAGCCACCAGCTTCATCCCAATCATCAAAATAGGGGGCAATTTCAGCATCTACAAATTTGCGTAGCTGGGTACGCCACTCTTCGTGCTCTGGCGTTAAGTCAGGATTAGGTAAACGGGCGCTATCAAAGGTTAATGACATAAGATGATCCTTTAATGAGTAAAATTTTAATTATTAGTATTTTTACTTTTTATAATTCGTTATTAACACCGGCTCGGTACAAAACCAGAAACCACGAGGGGGTGTTAATTTCACAAGGTAATCAAATAATAGGCGCAAGGCATGCCCACAGCATTGGATGCGGTGCCAATTTACTTGGCAAAGGTGACAGCAACAAAAAAAAGTGCAACTGTGGTTATTGGCTGCGAAACTCTGAAGGGGGGCAACCATGCCAGCTTTTAAACGCAGTGGAAAACGAGGAAGAATCGCCGTAACCCAGTAAGAAGGCTATGGTGGTGACCCCTAAGCGGTTATCACTTAAAAACCTTAAGGCCATTTGGTAGCGCAAGTCCTGCACAATGTGCTGAAAGCTGGTATCTCGGTCTGATAAGCGGCGCTGCAAGGTACGCCTTGATACTCCAAGGTCATCTGCCACAGTGTCTATGGTCATTTCACCTGTGGGTAAGGCACAGACAATGCTTTGGCGCAGGGTTCGCAATACGCTGTCGCCACTGGTGCTGGCCATGTATTCTTGCCAAGGGTTGGGGGCGGTATCACTGTGCTCATTAACAGGCTGAATCAGCTTGAAATCCAGTGACTCCATTTCAAAAAACAAGGCACTGTAGGGCTGATCGAACGCTAGGTTATCACCAAAGCACTGTTTTAAAACCGTTAAGTCCTGAGGTTGTGGATAAGTAAACTGGGCTTTGGCAATGGTAATGGGCTGTAGGCAGATAGAGCTAAGAATGGAGCTGGCAGTGCTTAAGACCATGTCTATGGTATATCGCCCGCTCACACTTACCGGCACTAACGGACGCCATTCGCTGCGCAAAGTACCCCCTTCACGCACAATCACGGCTTTGCCTAAATCGGCCCCCAGTTCTAGCACGCTGGGCATCATGTTTAACCATTGGCGCAAGGAGCTGCATATGCTGGATAAATACAATAACAAATGCACAATATTCAAATAGGCCGCGCGCCCCACAAATAAGCCTAAGTCTTCATTACCCGCCAGCTTGGCTATTTGCTTATTGAGCTCATACAAGTGCCCCACCGGCATTTGATAATCGTTAATTTCTAACCATTTTTTATCGATGCCACAGGCTTCTAGAATAGGATCTTGCTGCAAGCCAAAACGCTGGGCTATTTGCAAAATTTGCTTGGCCTGTTTAACTGGAATGCGCCAGTTAGGGTCCAGTTGAAATGAAGCCTTATTAGGCGGAGTTTGAATAAATGGTGCTGCGCTGAGGGGGTCTTTGGTATCCATGCTTGGATAGTACTCATTTCCCTAAATAAGCGCCAGCTTGTCCTAGCGCTTTTAATTTAAGGAAAAGGTTATTCTTGAAGCCTAATAAAACCTTTTGGCTTCAGATAAAAAGTATGAAAGATAGCTACTTTGTTTGTATCTTGATTCAGAGTAATGCTCACGTTCAGCAGAGGTATCGTTATAGCCAACTGCTTTTAAGAAATTTCCGTATTGATCTATATTGAATACTTTCTCAAAAATACCATTGGCATTTTTATCTATCTTATTTATGTAGTAACCAGTGGCCGAACGGTCGTATTCAGAAATATAGTCCACTGCACCATCTCCATCAGTATCCTTTTCTAATAAAATAATTTCACCAAACCCATCATAACTGTATCGTGAAAATTCCCGGGCAATCTCTTCCCCCTCCACTTTCTTTTCCCAGTAAATGGTTTGGCCGTTATCATTCTTTTGGTAATTAGAAATCTCTACAACGCCGTCTTCAAAGTCGGTATCTTTAATTTGCGATAAATACCCATTATTGTCGTAAAGCCTCTCGTTTAATTGGTCAATTTCGCCATCATGATTAAAATCACTGCTAGTACTGATACGACGATTTTGCTGATCATATACGTAGTAATATATAGAGTCTTCAGAATAATCTGCAGCACCATACCACCTAGACTGACTGAGCATATTTCCATTTTCGTCATACTCAAAAATATTTATGCTTTCTGGTATGCCATCACCTTCTTTATCGAAGGTTTCACGCAATAATTGGCCACCATGATTGCTCACTCGAATGCGAGTTTCATCGAGTTCGCTATCATTGTTTCTATCATAAGAAGTGGTAGATACCTCCCCCTCTTCAGATGGTAAAATTTCAATAAGCTTGTCTGGTGTTTCACTTAAGCCTGGATAATTTGCAAAGTAAACTAAGCGTGAATTCTCATCCCAGCGTTGCTCATAACGATAAATTACGTTTTTTCCATCATCTCGCTCAAAGTGAGTAACACGGTCTTGGTCGTCGTATTGATAATGCAGACGATCATTTATCTCGCCATCATTTTCATAATCTCGGGTTTCTAGTAATAAATTACCCCGCACATCATATTCAAGTGAGTTAACGCGATCTATTTTTCCATCTCGGTCTGAATCTTGTGTGAAGCCCACTTGATGACCCAAGCTATTGTATTGAGCCATGTATTTAAAACAAGATTGCCCGCACTCTTCTCGCACGGTGCGCTTACCATGTTGATTATATTGGTAACTCTTAAAGACCTCATAGCTTTCACCTTTATCTTCAAGTAAATAGGTAAAATCACCATTTTGACCATACTCATAAACATGATGACGATTGGTATTCTCATTTAACCAACGCGACGTTGAGGTTAACAAACCATTGGAATCAAACAGGTGAATCCATTCTGATGTTAATTCTTTATTATTGTTTTCTGTTTTAAGTTCTGCAAGGATAAATAAAGGCGCCAAAGGCAGTTGCGATTGAATATAACGGTCCAAGGCTAAAAGCGATTTAACCGCTGTTGCATTTGTTAAATAACCCTTATTATACAGTTGATGTAACACTGTTGAATAATAAGCGTTAGATTCAAAGAATCGTCCTTGCTGGGTTATGTCAAAGCTAATATCTTTTAACTCGACCAAGCTTCCTGCATGAATTGTAATGCCGTTATCTGAATTTTTATCTGAATCAAGCGAAATTAGCAGGCTGCTAATATTCACGACAATATCAAGCGAACGAGTATCGTCATTTAGATATCCGGATGACAGATACACGTAAGTGTCTACATAGCCTTTAGCCTGATCTTGGGTGGCTGGTAATTTGGCCTCTGCCACTAAATCCAATGGCGAAATGGATGTTTTAGCAATCGTTTTTCCTAATACGGTTCCACCTACAGAAAATTCAATTTCTTCACCCGGAAGATAATAATAACCCCCGAATTCATCGGTTACGCCTGAAATGCTGGCTGTTTTATATTCTAACCCTTGTACAACACCAGCAAGGCTAAAAATACCTGAACTAGCACCCCCTATAAGACCCGTCGTTATTGGGTAGGCTATTTCCGATTGGCGGGCATTAATTTCAGTATTATTATCACTTGAATTACATGCACTTAACGTGACGATACTTATCAGCGTGACTATTATTAACGGCAATTTTTGTATTTTATGAAATCGAGAATACCAACGGGGGGAAGTACAATTTAGCAAAGCCTTTAAATCCTTTTATATCCGCCATAGCCTTTAAATACATCATGTACTTAAAAAACACTAAGGGAATTGAGTCGTAATAAATAGCCTGCTGATAATACTCATGAAGAATAGGCTTTTCAATGTTATTAGTTAAGATTTTAGGATGCGTCGAGGGTGAGTCTATAATGCGAATAGAATATAGATTATGTGTAACCTACTGGCGTTTTTTTATACGCCACACCTTTAGCGGATTCATTAATTTAAAAGATCCGTGCGATTCAGGGAGAGGTAGATTAATGCTCAATAAAAAAGGCATTCTTCGGCATTGGTCCTTCCCTAGGCGCTGAATGGTTAATTCGTTTTCAGCTGTTGGTTCTAGATCAGTGGTGCTTTTAGTTATTTTAAATTTAAAGTGTTCGCCTCGGGTACAACCATTACTTTTTACTTGAATGGTAACTTTCCCTTCCCCCATTTGAATGCCATACAAAGGCTCTGCTGTGTTAAACGTTTTAAGGGCATTATGTTGGGCCAGCGCTACCTTCGCACTTAACCCCAGCACAATAAATAAAACCAAGTATTTTTTAGCATTTAAAAACATTTTAAACGCTAACCCTTCTTTTACGTGCCCCCCATAACCCCGACAACATCAGCATAAAAAATACGCCCCCTAAGGATCCTGATGATGAGCCACTAGAAGTACTGCCTATCGCTTCATTATCTTTTACATTACTCTCATCATCACTTCGAGTACCTGGAGTTTCGTTGCCTGCCATGACGCTTGAGATCCAGCTTTGGTAATTACTGAGCCGAGTATATATGCCGGGGTAATTAAGCGCAGCACAGGATTGATCTTGGGTGCCACCAGTACTAACGATGCCCACTTGCTGATAAGTGCCGTCTACCAATTGCATAATGGGGCCACCGCTATCCCCTTGGCAGGAGTCGGTCTGGCCATTGCCACCTGCGCAAAACATATTGTCGGTCACAGCAGCGCCTATGGCGGCGTATTGGTTTTTACAGGTGGTGAAGTTGGCGTAATCAACATTTACTTCCCGCAGGATATTTGGGTAAATGTCTCTGTTTATAGAGGTATTACCCCAGCCCATCACTTTAAGGCTGGTGCCATCACTAAGGGCATTAAAATCGCTGCTGCTCATTAAGGTAATGGGCGCAGAGGTAACGGTACTGGAAAGCTTTAAAATGGCAATGTCGTTATCTAATGTAACAGTGTCGTAGCCATCGGCCACATACACTTCAGTAACCGTACGAGATTCACCATCACTTGAGGTGCCCAAATCGTAGTCGTTAACCACCACCGAGTAATTACTGGCACTAAGGGCAACACCGGTTTCTTCATTGGTTACACAGTGGGCAGCGGTGAGAACCCACTGGGTTCCTATAAGGCTTGCGCCACAAGACGCCTGGCCATTAATAAGAAGCGCGGTGATCCAAGGGTAGCTTTCGTCTTGGGTGGCTTCTGAAACCTGAGTCCCCCCAATGATACGCGCCTCAGCAAAGGCTTGCGTCCCTATGAACATTAAGCCTGTCAGCATTAACACACTTGATATGGTTCTTGTGCTCAATTGCATGTCTGTTTCCTCAAATTTAGCTAACACCAGTCTAAATCAGCAAGCGGTTAAACAATATACAGCTACGTCTTAGATTTGTATGGGCTTTGTATTGATATTGTAGGTGGCAAAGCCATAGGCCGAGGGACTGGCTGCGCCATTCTTGTTATTCACCCTATTTGTCTTAATTAACGTGCAAATAGCCTTTTGGTCTACACGCAGCAACGGTGGCTATGGACTATTCTAAATAAAATGGGTGGCCCAGTTTTATTGGGCTTTTAGAAGCCTTAGGAATAGCAGATGCCATTAATATAGTGAAAGTAACTAATAATCAGTTCTTCATGAGATGGGCCCGCGGCTTTATTAAGAGTTTACAGGGCGTACTGGCAAAGAAACTTTTGCTCAGCATTCTGCTGTTTAGCTTTTTTGTCACCTTGCTGGTGTCGGCTTTCATTCTTTACTCTGATTACGAAGATCAACTCAGCGCCCAAGACCGTAACCTCATTCAACTGGAAGCTGGGTATGTGGGCAGTGTTTCGTATAGCCTGTGGAATTTCAGTACCGAACAACTTCAAGCTCAGTTAGAAGGCATTATGAGCTTTCCTAATGTGATATACGCAGGGGTGAAATCTAATAACCTTGATCAAAAAGTAGGGTCTGCCAAATCCAGTAATATTATTCGCGAAGTGCAGTACGACTTAACCTTTATGAACGATGGAGAGTTATTAAAAATTGGTACGCTTAATATTGTTATTGACCAAAAATACATTTATGTCAGCCTAATTAAGAAAGGCATCACCATCGTAATAACCCAGCTTTTTAAAACGCTGGCGGTCTCATTATTTATTTTATTTTTAATTAACACCATCGTGACTCAGCATTTAATTAAAATGGCGCGCTGGGCTAAGGGCTTGGATATTCACCAACCGTTATTGTTAGAACGCCCTGAATACATTAACGATGAAATAAGCGATGTTACCCAAGCCATTAACACCCTTAGAATTGAACACATAACCAGCCTAGAGCACGTTAAGCGAGTACAGAAAGAGTTAGAAGAAGCCAATGAAGAACTAGAGATTCGCGTGGCCACTCGCACCCAAGATTTATTAGATGCCATAGAAGATTTAAAAGCCACGCAATCCAAATTGGTTGAATCTGAAAAACTGGCTTCTTTAGGCAAATTAATTGCCGGAGTCGCCCATGAACTCAACACTCCATTAGGGGTGTGTATGACCGCACAAAGCTATTTAAATGAAGTGGTGCAAGACATTGATGAAAAACTAAAATTAGGCAGTTTAACCCGTAATGATTTTGACAGCAGCGTTAAAGTCATTGTAGATGCGGTATCGTTATTGGATGCTAACTTGTCTCGTTCACGTTCACTAATTTCAAACTTTAAGAAACTTGCGCTTAACTCTAACGATCAAGTTATAAACCAATTTAGTTTAACGCAGCTTATTCGCCAAGTAGAGGAAGAGCTTAGCCTTATGCTGGCCGAGAAAAATATTAAATTGAAACTGCTTTATGTGAACGACATAGAAGTGACAACCTTTTTAGAGCCTTTAAAAAATGTAATTGAGCAATTAATACGCAACAGCCTAGAGCATGGCTTTAAAAATAGTGCCGGATTTATTTATATTTGCGTCATTAAAGGAGATGACTGTTTGTACATCGACTATCGAGACGATGGCGTAGGCATAGCCAAAGAATTGCAAAAGAACATGTTTGACCCTTTTGTCACCACTGAACGCTTAAGTGGCCAAGTGGGGTTAGGGCTGCACATTGTTTACAATTTCATTACCCAGATATTGGGCGGAACCATCACCTATTTAGATTCGAAAATGGGGACACATTTTTCAATTGAAATCCCCATAGACATCAATAAAAAAGAGCAAAAAATTAAAAATATTGAAACCCATTTAGATTCGGATAACGATGAATAATCAAAATAGTCAGGAAAAAATAATTAATTAGTTAAATTTTTTATAAAATAATTAATTTAAATAGAGCAAACTAATATTTATACATTTAGGAAATTATGAAAACTCATTTATGGATTGCGCTGTTAATACTATTACCAGCTTGCGCCTTTTACCCTAAAACCCAATACAGCGAAGAGGTAAAGCGTTGTGACTTAGCCTTTAAAAAGCTCACCTTGGATGTCACATCAAGCTCTATTCGATGCCAGGGCAATAGTAAATCTGCTGGGGCCTGTGTTATTTTGGCCGGCGTCATAAGTGGTGGCAGTGCTATTGTGTCAGGCAGCATCGTACTGGTGGGCAACAGCCTACACTGGCTTGAAAAACAAGGAAAATGTGATGACAGTTTTCTAAACTCTAAAATACTCCACCATAATAAACCCTTATTAAAGGATGATGGCGTATTAGTGACGCAAGAAGCATCCCAACAATGAAAGGCAGGGCTCTAAGCCATACAGAGCCCTAATTAAATGATTACTTAGGGGCGAATCCAGCATCTTGCAAATGCTTGGTCATTTTTTCAAACATAGCTTGTAAGCCATTAATGGGACGCATCATCACTTCAAAATGAACAATTTTACCTTCATCATTCCACCGAATTAAATCAATGCCTTTAATATTTTTATCATCCACCTTAGCAGAGAACTCCAAAGCAAGGTTGTTACCATCTACCCACTCACGGTGGTATTCAAACCCTTCAAAAATATCGATGACCATCTTTAAAATATATTGCGTCACATCGCGGCCCTTTTTAGGCTGCCACAAGGTAGGAGAATGGAACTCAACATTCTCATCTAAGATCTCGCGCAATAACTTCATGTCCTTATTGGCAATGACTGTATGCCATTTTTCTAAGTTACTTAAATTTGAATTATCCTGGCTCATGTTCCACTCCCATAAAACCCAATGATTTGCCACAACTGGCAAGACGACTAAAAGTACCATTACGTTATAAGGGTATCTTTACAGTGTCAAGATAAGATTGACCGCATAATCACCCCTCCCCCAATACATGCCTTACAGAGCCGCCATTCCTCGCCCCTCAATGGGGTCTTTATGCTTGGCAAATGCCTTCATTAAAAACTCCATTAATACCCTTACCCTTGAGTTTTTCGCCAAATCTTTGTGAGCCCAGACCCATATCCTGTCTCTTGGATGAGCGTGAGCATTGGCTAAGGTTAAGCACAAATCCCCTTCTATGCGCAAATATTGGCCCCTGAATATCTCTGGCAATGGTATTGACAGTATGTATTTATGCACCCGCAATTCACATAGACAATTATGAAACGAAAATTTGCGCATACGAGACATTCATACCCAAGCGCTTTACTTAAATATGAAAAAGCACTTTGTTGCAGCCAGTTTTTTGTCCGAGTTCACCTTGGGTGTCAACTTTCCTCCATGAACGGCGTTGTCATTTAAAGGCACCACATAAAAATGATTTAAAAGTGACAAATGGGAAGGTAACTATGACTAAAAATAAACTCACCTTGGCCTGCTCCTTAGCCTCTATACTGGCCATAACAGGATGCAGCTCAAGCAGCGATTCAGTGGCTGACGCAAACACAAACAGTACGGCGGCCACCAATAGCGAAGGAAATGCCAACACCGTCAATACTCGCTCAAGCCAAGGCATTAATGAAGATGCGCAAGATAGACGTGATCATGCAAAAAACCGCTTTGGGCGAAATAATTTTAAAGACAAAAAACAAAATGAGCGCGAAATTCGCAGCTATGATGGCACCAGTAATAACATTAACAACCCAGTATGGGGCGCCAGTTGGGAGCACTTGCAACGCATTGCCAGCAGTGATTATAGCGATGGCATATCCTCGTTAGCCGGTAGCCAGCGAGTCAGTGCACGAGTTATTAGTAATCTTGTGGCGAACCAAGGGCCAGGGGAGGACATCCCCAATATCTTTGGCACCAGTGACTATCTATGGCAATGGGGACAATTTATTGATCACGATATTGACCTCACCGACGGCAGTACCAACGAAGAGCAAAATATTATTGTCCCCGCCGGAGATGAATATTTTGATCCACTAGAAACCAATTCTGTTGTGATGAGTTTTCACCGTGCCATTTACGACATGGAAACCGGCACCAGTACCAGTAACCCTCGCCAGCAAGAGAATGAAATCACCAGCTGGATCGATGGCTCAATGATTTATGGTTCAGATGAAAATCGAAACAACGCCTTAAGAGCAGATATTAATAGCCCATTTTTAGCCAGCAACGAAAATAATCTTTTACCTTTTAACCGTGACGATTTAACCAATGCCAGTGGCTTTATAAGAGACACACAATCACTATTTTTAGCAGGTGATATTCGCGCCAATGAAAACGTTACTCTCACCGCCATGCACACATTGTGGATGCGCGAGCACAATCGAATTGCACAAATATTAATGAATAAACAAGCACGCCATAAAGAAAATATTGACGGCAATGAAATTTTTGAGCAAGCACGAATATTGGTCATCGCTGAAATTCAAAAAATCACCTATGAGGAATATTTGCCTGCTTTACTGGGCGAACAAACCATGCCTGAATATGAAGGCTATGACAGTACGGTTAAACCCAATATTTACAATGAATTTTCCAGCGCCGCTTATCGTTTAGGGCACAGTGAAATAGGTGAAACCTTGTTACGCCTTGATGAAAAAGGCCAGACAAGTGAAGGCGGACACATTGCTTTACGAGATGGTTTTTTTGCAGGCATTCAACTGTTAACCCATGAAAATGACATCGACCCATTTTTACGGGGTCTTGCCAATCAAACTCATCAAGCACTGGATGTTCAGGTAACAGAAGACTTACGCAACTTCTTATTTGGCCAGCCAGGCCAAGGTGGCTTTGATTTAATATCTCTTAATATTCAGCGGGGTCGCGACACAGGGTTAAGCTCTTATAACGACACGCGGGCCGCCATGGGTTTGACAAGAGTGAGCGAGTTTTCACACATCACCCAAGACCTTACCCTACAAGAAAACCTACAAGCCGCTTATGATTCGGTAGGTGACATTGATCTTTGGGTGGGAGGCATGGCTGAAACCCCTTTAACGCAGCAGGGCTCACAATTAGGAGAATTATTTACCAACATTATCGCTAAACAATTTGATGAATTAAGAGCCGCTGACCGATTTTGGTATCAACGCTATTTAAACAAAGATGAGCAGGAATTCATTAAAGATGTGAACTTATCAACTGTCATAAAAAACAACACCCGCATTAACAATGAACTGCAAGAAAATGTTTTTTATGTACCCAATAACTCGTAATAGAATTTAAGCAAACAAAGTAGCGACTAATCGGTTAGCTACTTTGTATAGGCGTGTGCTTGGCAGCTAATTGCAGAACTTGGCTTTGGCTTTCGTTTTGTTCAGAAGATAAAATTGTATTTTTAGTGGCCAGCAGTTTATCTAAAATAAATGATCCCCAAAAACACACCACTAAAATTAACACCAGCACCACCGCTAGCTTAGAAAACCCCAACATAAATGGGTTATTCCAGCCTTGATTATTCTCTTGTTTTTGAGAAAGCAGTATCAAAAGCTTTTCTTCACAGGCTAGGTTGTCTTCAAAGTCTTTAATATAAATAGATTGAAATTTGGCAGCGCGAACGGCTTCCAAACGTTTATTCAATTCATTAACGGATAAGTCTTGGTCATGGCTATTAATATATTCTGGCAGTACCTGCATAGTACTGATGTTTGAAGTAGAAGCAGAGTTCAAAGTGTCACTCCTTAGGGATATTTACCCACACTTAGGTAAATAGGAATATATTTTCAATTAGTATCCGCTGATTATATTTCCAAATCATTTCAAGCAACCTGATTAAACTCATGTTTTCATAAATTTAAACCGCGGCATCCCAATTGCCACTGACATTGCAAGCTACACATACTCATTTCTTTTTGCTAAGCCTGATCGACAGATTGTGGTAGTGAAATATACTCACCATTAACACAAATCCAATATGGCTCATTCTGTCCGCTTAACACATAAAAAGCAGATGAACGATAATAGCACTTCATCCATTCAAAACAATTGGTTTGTGACAGCTATCACTAACTTTACATTTCTAAATACAAAAATAATGAGAGCAAATTCACCTTTAAAAAAATAAACCCCCACAGCGCCATTACCATAGGGCCTGACAACATGCGCCCTATAATTAAATACGAATTCCATTCATAACTTTACCTTTCTTAACATGGCATTCACGAACAAATCCTTTAAATGAGTTCCCCATAAATAGACAGAAATAAATTCAAAGTTGGTCAATTTTACTCGCGATTAGTGTAAAGCAACACGGCTTATCAAGTTAATAAGGACTTACACTCAATTCTGTGTTTACACCCTAAGTGGGCCATTACATTTCTAAAGCCGTTATATGAAAAATGGACAAACCATCCATAATGTCAGCACGATTTTCACCCGTGCCCCTCAAGTTTTATGCAAAATAATGCGGGTAAATACCAAGCGATGACCAAATATTCTTTTGGCATTTATTTTTAAAAATACCAAACTGGGAGCCAGCAACAAACTACCCATCAATAAACACTCATTAGCAACATCACTCGTGAATGTATCAAGCTGCCAGGGTAAATAAGGGGTAGCACGTGCAATAATGAATACCAAAAAAGCGTACCGATAACCGTACTGTAAATTGTCTATATCATCAGACTGACCATTTTCCACTAAATTAGCGCCACACAATGGGCATAAAAAACCACACTGATAGCCTTGAGCGTAACCATCAAGCGCTTTATTAATCGGGAAACGCCTAAGGCATTTAGCACACAGATATCTATCCACTTAAGCCACCTTCTTATTGTTTTGTATCAGATTTTGAATGGCTCATGCCTATTGGCATCATGGAAGCCCTACGATAATTTCATATAAATTCTAAACTTATTAAGACAAAAGTGACCCTCAAGAGCCAGTGGTGCGATATAAGCTTCTCATCTTTTATATGTTATAAATATAAGTACGCTCCCTCAATTTCCCGCTACCTAGCCTTTATGTGGTATAAAATATATACAGTTCATACAAATAATCTGCTTTACCAATGGGATACCCCAAGGTTACGGTTATATGAAATTATTGCAGGTATTCATACTGCCAGTATCTATGCTTCTGTCATTTCATTTACACGGCCAGCCTGATCTTGTGGTGAGTCATTATCAAAAACAAAGCCGCTATGACTTTGGGGAGCAGGTGCTAAACCTAGCCCTTAGTAAACTTAATATCCCCTATCAAATTCAAACTCCCAGTGGACCGCAGTTAAACGAAGCCAGAGGAGAGGTGCTGGTGATTACGGGAAAGTTAGATTTACAGTGGGTATCTACTTCTGAAAAGCGCGAACAAAAAATGATTGCCATAAAGATTCCCATTTACCAAGGTATATTGGGTTTAAGACTTTTGTTAACCACCCTTGAAAAACATGCCCTAATTAGCCAAGTTAAAAATCTTCAGCAACTGCAACAATATGTGGGCGGCCACGGCACCCATTGGCGAGATCTTCCTGTATATGCCGCCAATAGCCTTCCAGTCAGCACGTATATTAATTACGATTCTTTATTTAGACAATTAGCCGATGATCGCTTTGATTACTTTCATAGGGGCCTGAATGAAATTTGGAAAGAGCAGAAAAAACATTCGAACAACCTTAAAATTGCACAAAACATCATGCTATTTTACCCTCATCCCGTTTACTTTTTTGTGAACATTCATAAGCCAAAATTAGCACAACAGATTGAACAAGGATTAATTTTAGCATTACAAGATGGCTCTTTTAAGAAACTCTTTTTAAAAGAACATCAAGAGTTTATAGATAAAGGCCAACTGACCAAACGCCATTTAATACGTCTAAAAAATCCTGTGGTACCCGAAGACAGCCCAAGGCTGAATACCCAATGGTGGCTGCCAGAAAAATTTCAACTAAGTGCTAGAAATTAACTTAAGGGCTGCTCTATTAATAACTTGCACCCTGCCCCTGTACTCCATAGCGGCTTCGATATCTTCGACGATAAACGCTAACTGGCGAATCTCTCCAAATACTTGGCTCATTTTTATCTTTCTGAAAACAAATGAATAGGGAGTTTTATCGATAATCAATTACAAAGCAATTAGGATTTTTTAAACACTGAAAAAAGCTGAATGAAAATAACAGGAAGGAAGTAACGCATGGAGCGTCCCTGCGTTAACACACAGGGACCCAAAAATTAAAGCGCGGCGATCACGGTCACTTCGACCAAAACTTCATCACGGGCCATAGTAGACTGCACGCAAGTACGAGCTGGCGCAAAACCATCTGGCACCCAAGCATTCCAAAGTTCGTTAAATACTTTAACGTCCTTATTGTCTTTAACATGAATCAAAGCAGACAACATTTTAGTGGTGTCTGTACCGGCTTCAATTAAGTGCTTTTCGACACGGGCTAATACAGCATTCGTTTGTGCAACAAAATCACCGTTCACGTCTTCTGGTACCTGACCACACAAGTAAACGGTGTCATTGTGAATAACAATACGGCTGGCTTTAGCATCGGTATGTTTACGGATAATGGTCATAATAAATTCTCTGGTGGTAGTTAATAGACAGAATGAGCGGCCTTAAACTCGGCCAGGCATGAACCAATCTAAGCCCACAGAAAACAGCACAAGGGGGATAAAGCTGGCTTTCTTAAAAATTAAGCGCTTAGAGGTTCATATGGCGACACACAGAAGCCACAAAAAGTATCGCCAAAGCGATGCAAACTGTAAACATAAGCCTAGCAAAAAACCACATAATGAAACCTAAATCAGGATATGGTTTTTAGAGCAGTAAATGAATGGCCTTTTAAACATAAACACACGCTAAAAACCCTATTCTTATAACCAGTAACCGGGTATTTAACCGCCTCTTATATCAATAAAAACGTGCCACTATTTGGTCAAAGTGAATGGCCAAATATAATAACGTCGCCAAATTGGCAAAAATTATCACGGGCACAAGCCACACCAATAACACAAATATTGAACCTTCATTTAAATAAATAAGAGACAACATGATGGCTATTCCTAGGTATAAATCTATGCCTATCTGTCGTCCCCAATAAGAGGCGTTCATGTCCCGCATGATATGGATAATCTTTTCTTGTGAACTGGCATATAAGCTATAGGCCAAGAAAGCCAATAATGTGAGCCAAACAAGTGCCTTAGCTAAACCCAAAGCACCTGAAAACTCCAAAGTACTGGGCTGCCAATTAACCGTTAGAGCATAAATGGCAAAAGCAAAATACCCTAGCCATAATCCATGTTTTTTAAGTTTCATTTAATCCACTCCTCTTTGAATAAAGCTAAGTGTAAACTCTGGGGTATACTCCACGGTCAAGCCTTAATGGCACAGCCGTAAAAATGTCCAACCCTTAACCTGGTGTTTTTACGCTAATTTTTAGGGTAATTATCATCATATTCAGCCCTAGCTTTACGCCTTAGAATGATTAATAGCTAGGAGATCAAGGTTATCCCCCTACCCTAGGTTCATAGAATTAACAATGCATGGGTAAACGTCGCTTCAAATCTACCGCCAACTAATTTTTTACCTAATATTGGCTATGCTCATCTTGTATAAAAAGTATCGATAATATTATTCACACTCTATAAATATAGTTTTAATTTGTATTACTACAATAAAGGTAATTTAATCGGCAGCAATCCAGTTTATTTTTTATACCCTCCATAGGTTTGAAGGTTTTAGGGCGGTCCATAACTGCGGATTTTCCATACAAAAATCACACTTAGCCATTTAAAATAATCCATCAAACTTTTCAAAAAACGGCTTAGCATCATTTTTGGCATCGCCGTAAAAAGGCTATTCTGTTATGCCAAAACAATCACAATTTTTTATTTTTAGTCTGTGGCGCTGTGTCATTAACATGCAAGATCAATCTATTCCAAAGGACTATAAGCCACAACACTGATTGATTGGTTACAGTAATAATAGCGCGCATCCAGCTATTTTCTTATAATGATCCTTATATTTATCTTGAACTGCGCAGCAATAAAGCAATAAAAAATAGCCCACCAATAAACCCGGTAATTATTCCTATTGGTAACTCTTCAGGGGCCAGTAAACTACGGGCCAATACATCAACCCAAGGTAAAAAGAGAGCACCCAACAAAGCACAAAATGGCAGCAAACGTCGATTATCTCCGCCAACAAAAAAACGTCCAATATGCGGAATCATTAGGCCCACAAAACCAATTGCGCCGCTATTGGCAACCAAAACGGCGGTCACTAGCGCACTAATGACAAACAGCTGAATACGAAATCGTTTTACATGAATTCCAAGACTGGTTGCCGTTTCATCTCCTAATAATAGTGCGTTGATATATCTCGAGTGAAGGTAAAGAAAGGCATAGCCACAGGCACATACAAGAAAAGGCAGTAACAAGGTTGACCAGCGAGCAAGCCCAAGCCCGCCCAAAGTCCAAAAAATAACTTGATGACTAGCACGGTGATCCCCAAGAAACAGCGCTAAATTTGCAGCAGAAATTAAAACAAAAGAAAGTGCAACCCCTGTCATTAGCAAATGACTTGCGCTATTTAATCGATCAGATTGACTCACCAAAGCTACGATAGCGGTTGCTAATAAAGAACCACAAAATGCTGCAAGCGGCAGTGTCATTGTGCCAAACACTTCACCAACATGCATAGTCACAATAACGGCACCAAGTACGGCACCAGCTGAAATGCCTAACAGGTGTGGATCGGCTAACGAATTACGAGTGACCGCTTGTAAAGTCAGTCCAGCCATTGCCAAACCAGCACCGGTAATGCAGGCAATTAATACACGAGGAATACGAAGCTCCCAGATAATATTATCAATCCCCCTAGGTATGTCAGAACCACTGAGCGTTTCACCTGTTAAATGATGAAGAACAACGTCTAAAACCAGTTCAGGGCTAATGCTAACCGTGCCAAGTGCAATGGTCATAGGGATAGATAAAACCAGTAATACCAAGAAAAAAAGGCAGAGGTAAAAAAAATGCTTTGGGCGACTGAAGTGGCTATTCATGGCTGGCCTGTTTTTGCACGGCAATGTTAGCCACGACCGGAAATAAATCAGGGTAAAAGCTTTTGGCTAATTTCCCTGTACCCTGAACATTTCGAATTCCTGGGGTGGCTTCATTATACTCAAGCACCACAAAGCGCTGTTGCTGTATGGCTGATACATCCGTGAGGGCAGGATGCTGCCTTAGGAAGGCAATTTTCTGTTTAGCGGTAGTCACACCATAATTAACAATTACGATGACATCAGGGTTTCTATTAACAACCGTTTCCCAGTTTGTTCTGGTCCAACTGCTTTTTAGGTCATTTACTATATTAACGCCACCCGCGGCCTCAATCATGGCATTTGGAATTGCATATTCTCCAGAGGTAAAAGGGGAATCTTTACCACTGTCATAAACAAAAACAGACACAGGATTTTTAATCTCTTTAGTTATTTCCGTTATTTCCTTCAATTCAGATTTTAATTCAGAAACCCATTTTGAGGCGCGATCTTCTACAGAAAATAAAATACCCAGTCTTTCAATATCACGATACACATCTTCAAAGCTGGAAATTTTTTTATCCATGATGTGAATGCAAGATTCCGACAGCTCATACACCTCAATATTAAACTCCTTAAGTGTGCTTGGCGTGAGAGGACCCCCTACACGCATGCCATAATTCCAACCCGCAAAAAGAAAGTCGGCATCCACTGCTAACAGGGAGGCTATATTGGGAGATTTTTCCGAGATATGAGGCAGTTTCCCAGCCTGTTTTTTAAATTCAGGGTTCAGTTTCTGCAAGTCACTAATTCCACTATATCCTGCCATTCTTGATTGTAGTTTTAGCGCAAACATCATTTCAGTGAGGTTAATATCATTTGCAACTGCCCGACTGGGGGGCTGTTTTAAATGAAGGGTTCTATCGCAAGATTGAACACTGCGTGGGTCTTCGGCAAAAGAATCTATAGAAGTAGTGAATAAAGCCGAAATCAGTAGATAATAAGGTATTTTTGGCATTTCAATAAAAGCTCAAACGTAGGGAACCGACTTGCGGGTGTAAGTCGGCGCTAGAATTCACGGAAAAAACATCGTTAATTAATGCTTCTGTTAATACTTCATGAGGACTACCTTGGGTAAGTAACGCTCCCTTTTTCATAACGGCTACCTCATCACAAAATTGCGCAGCTAGGTTAAGGTCATGCAGGCTACTAATGACAGTGACACCCAGTGTACGGGTAAGTTTGAGTACAGAAAGCTGATGAGCAATATCCAAATGATTAGTGGGCTCATCAAGCAATAATATTTCTGTTTTTTGTATCAATGCGCGAGCGATCATAACGCGCTGTTTTTCGCCTCCTGACAAGTTGCTAAAGGCTCTGTGACGTAAATGATCAAGATCTAGCTGTTGCAAAATAATGCCTTCATTATTTTTTTCGGCAGACGAAGAGCTTCTAAAAAAAGATTGGTGAGGCAAATGCCCTAATTGAATGATTTCATCAACGGACAAATGAAAATCAGGTGGGTATTCTTGCATGACAACGGCAATTTTCTTGGCAATTTCCTGGCGTGAATAACTGGAAATATCGCGGTCATTCAAGAGTACATTTCCCTTAGTGGCTTGAAGACTACGGTATAAGCAGCGGATAAGGCTGGTTTTACCACTTCCATTAGGGCCCAATAGCCCTATGCACTGTCCTTTTCTTGCTCTGAAGTTTACCTGTTCAAGTATCCATGGCGTTTTGATATCAGGCCGCCAGTACAAGTTTTTTGTTTCTAATATCATATATTTAAAGGGCTACCTAGGTAGCCACACATTACTCATGAATAGTTTATTAGAATTTACGATACAAACTGATTTCGTAAGACCGAGGGTCTCCCAACAAGTGGGCATCATCGTATACTGACCATTGACTATATTCTTCATCAAAAGCATTACGAACACGAAAAGTTACCTCACCCAACTCAGGCTCTGTCCAGCGAACGTAAAAATCAAAGAGGTTATAGGCATCCATTTGGTCTGTGTTGGCATTGTCCATTTCCCGCTCACCTACGTAACGGCTTGAGCCCCCAATACGCCAAGCATCATTTGCTTGATAATGAATCCAGAGGTTTGCCGTTTGCTCGGCCACATTGGCGGGTGTATTACCCTTTAATGAATCACCGCTTGCAGTGTTATAGGTTTCAAATTCGGCATTCAGCACAGAAGCGTTCGCTTCAAGCTGCCACAGATCATTTATTTGCAAAGCCAAAGATATTTCCACTCCTTGGGATTGTTGCTCACCAATTTGTACTCGTTTGCTGGGATCGTTTGGGTCAGGAGTCAACCCATCTTCTTTGGTAATATCATAAATGGCTGCTGTCCATTGCCCCCGATTATCAAGGAAGCTTTGCTTGATACCGATTTCAATTTGCTCGCCTTTGGCAAGGTCAAAATCTTTAGCTGATCCATTTAGCGTCACCAAACTGGCTACTGGCACGATGGATGTGGCGTATTGACCGTATACAGACAAATTATCGGTTATTTTATAGGTAGTACCAAAACGACCGGTAGTTTCAGAGTAATCATTAGAGAAGGTTTCTCCATCTAAGGTATTTGCATCTAAGTCATCAGATTCTATTTTAATATCATCCTGGCGTAGACCAAATAACAAAATTAGCTTATCAGTGACTTCTAACTGATCTTCCATAAACAATGAAAGACTGTCCGCTTTTGTTTTACGATTAGGGGCTGTTGCCTTGTTTTCACCTGCGGTAAAAACTAATGCAGGAGGATTAAATGGATCAATAATGATGTCGGGAAAAGCAAAGTCACTACCTGTATTTTTAAAACGATTCTGATTAACATCAAATCCTAGCAAGACGCGGTTATTCATACCTGAAATATTTTGACTAAAAATGGCTTCGAAGCGGTTACCCAAAATGCTTTGGTCATGAATAACTTCGAAAAAACCAGTAACAGCAAAAGTACCTTCAGCATCATTTACCTTCGCGTCTTCGGCATTTTTCCAATGACGATCAGCTTCATACTGATACAACACGTTTTTAATTTTCAATGAACTGCTCGGCTGCCAATCAACAACTGCACGTAGCCAGTGACTTTCCTGCTCTGTGATTTCATCGACTATATTAAAATTGGTTTTACGCAGGCTTGAAGGAATACGGCCATTGATTTCATGGTGACCAAAATAGGCTTCTATATCATCTTCGGTAAACTCAGCTTCCAGTGATACCTCTAAATCTCCAAAATCATATAAAAGGGTTCCTGAATAGTTTTTATACTCAAAGCCTGAGCGATCAATGTAGCCTTCCGAATTTTGTTGGCTCACATCAAAACGATAATAAAGATTATTTACAGAGGTTGTGCCGCCACTGCCCAGGCCCACACGTTGCGTATTGAAAGAGCCATGAGAAAGATAAAATTCAGACTCTACGGCAGCACGGCTTGGCTGCTTACTCACAAAGTTTATAGCGCCCGCCAAAGCACCATCACCATACAGCACCGATGCAGGCCCTTTTAGTATCTCTACCCGCTCTAGGTTAAAAGTATCAAGTGGACGAGTACTCATGCCAGGACTGGTAATGCGAATACCATTATGCAAATGGGAAATATCACTATTTGAAAAACCGCGCATAGAATGAACTCCCGGTGCACCGGGAGGATTTCCACTTAAAGCACCTACGGCACCTTCAACCGCTTCCAAAGTCGTGCGAGCACCCCGTTGGCGCAATAAATCCTGATCAAGAATATCCATGCTGGCAGGTAAATCCATTAGCTCTATGTTTAAGCGTGAACCAATAACAGTCTCGTCATTCAGATTAAAACTAGGGATGTCTGATTGGCTTCCATTCACCACCATGCCATCAAGTTGCACAAGCGGCTCTTCAGCAAAGCCATTAGCCACTAGAATCGTAAAACTCAACAAAATGATTGATATATTTTTAAAACTTGTCATGTGACTCCTCACTTGTGATACAAAAATCAAGTTCAGAGTACAGGCGAAGAACGGCTATCTAAGCAGGCCTAATTAGGCAGGTATTATCCGGCCAGCATAATATAGACGTATCAATAGTAACAGCGTTCCAAGTGCCAGCCCGCACCCGTATTGCTGAACAAAAATTCACAGCGGAGTAATAGAGTTAAAATATAGATGAGAAAAATTTTCTCACTGGTAGCCCGCCGCTACACTTGTGTTCACATTAAAAGGCCGGTCTCCGGACTCTCGACGCGAATACTATGATTCTTCTATATCGCCTTCCCATGTTTAAAAACACAGTGACTGGGTAAAATACCCGGATACAGATTAACGTCGATTACCGTTGCGGGGGCAGTATTGGAATTGCAAAAGCTCACCAATTTCCCGTTTAACCACAAGGGGCACCTATCAATTTTCGCGAAGTTTACTGACTTAAAAGTAATTGTCAATCAACCTAAGCACAACGCTAATTGACATAAAGTTAATAAAATTTCGGGTTTTGGGCCAAATATGTAAAAACAAAGGAATTTTGCTCTAACAATTATCATTTATTTATAATGCCTATTTTTAAATACGGGTACCTTTCCCATTACAATTCATTAGGAAAAATATCAATGATCTAGAGACCAAGTTTTGCCCCCCTAAAATTCAAGGTTTCACTACGGTTTTTTACATAGAAAATACAGAAACAAAAATACAAGTTTGACCGGTAGCAATGGCCATTTATTTATACGCGTTCCATGGCCGCAGCATCTAAAATCACTCTACGATATTAAATTTCGTTTATTTTATAAAATGTAACGAAGGTTTTGTCTGGGCTATTGCCCCGAATTACTTTTTCCATTTATTATAGGGCGCTGATATTAATACTAATGTATTCAGGACAAGCTGAATATATTACAAATATTTTCACAAAGAATGTGTACCGGTATAAAGGAGGATAAATGCGTACTGCTCAACTCATAAAAGCCAGTGGTCTATCTAAAGACACCCTACGTTATTACGAAAAAATGGGGCTAATGCCTACCCCACAGCGCAGCAGTAATAATTACAAGTACTATCCTGAGTCTACAGTGGAGCTATTGGCGTTTATTGTCACCGCTAAAAAGCTCGGATTTACCCTTAACGAAATTAAAAACACCCTTCATTTATTTTATGATGAAGACCTATATTGCGATAGCGCCATTGATTTATTAAAAAACAAATTATTGGAAGTTAGTAAAATGATTAAACAGCTAGAGATACAAAAGAAAAGCTTGCAGGGGGAAATTAAATATTTTAAAAATAAAAAGTCTAAATAATTGCAAATTATGACAATCTACAATCTAATGAAATTCGTACTAGCGGTACTGGCTTAGTATATCCTTAAGCTTTCCATTTTCTTTCATAATGACAAGTCCCTTATTAAATTCGAGCACAAAAGGCTGCCATTTTTTAGAAAAAACCATTCGATAATCCGTGGTATCTACCGCTTTTTGTGAAATATTAAAACCTTGAGTTATATTATTTTTCTTAATTATCCATAGCCCCACATGCTCGGTAATAATGGCAATATCTAAACGATTTCGGCTAAGCATGTTCAGCATATATAATTCATTATTGCTATCGAGGCGTTTAATGGTTCCATTTTTAAAATACTGCGATAAGGACTGATACGAATAACCAGTATGCACACCAATACTGCGCCCAATTAAGTCTTCAACTTTGTTAAATTTAAAAGGGTAATCCTCACGGGTAAAGACCACATCTCGCACTTTCAATACAGGATCACTAAACACATATTTTTCAGGATGCTCAACCCATTCAAGTGCACTGGCATGAGCATCTAATTTATTGTTATCTAACAAGGTGTACACCCTGTTTTCAGGAATACGCTCTGGTACTACCTGTATATTGTGTTGTTGAGCAATATGCGTTAACACATCAAACATGATACCAGCTGGAGGGGTGGAAATAACATAAGGCGGAAAACCTTGGGGGGTGACATTAAAACGTATAGAAGCATTTTGGCCATAGCAAAGGCCATGGCCAAACAGGAGTATCAGCAAACTAAAACTGTAAATTCTCATGGCAGCCCTTTCGAATAAAGATACTGGCGCACAGCCATAGGTATTCATATAAAAAGAGGGCTTCATATACATTCCTAGTATAAGGCTATGGAAACCCGCCCTATAAATATAGATGACTCCCATCGGTTGTGCCCTTTTGATCATAAAATTCCCCATCATAAGCAGGACTTTTATCCACAGGCCCATTACACTAGCCGCGCCCTAAAAAGCCCGAAGAGTAAGCCATGAGCACCCTAATATTTCAGATACATATAAAGCAGTGGGATAAAAGCCAGCGCAGTAGCCAACACGTGGCCCAGCGAGCAGCCATGGCCGACCGCTTTGCCATCGAAGCGTCCCCTGAATTCTTTATTTTAAACCAGCGCTGTATCATAGATGGTCACGGGCTTAGCAAGAATCGCCCCCTTAAAAAAGCCATGCTAAGCGATGGGTCAGTGAAACTAGAGCGCTTTATTATTAGCGAGCAAGATGGCCAGTTAATTTTAAAGTATCAGGGCGAGCAAACGGAGCCCCTCACCATAGGCAATTTGAACGAGGGGTGGTTTCAGGCCAAATACCAATGGCGCTACGCCTTAGAAGAAGCCAATGAGATTTACTGGCAATATGAAGAAGTCATTTTAAATGCCGTGTGCGCTAAAGAATATGATGCCGACTACTTCTTAAATACCCCCAGCCAGCAAGTATTTTGCGCCGATGAGTAACTTGCTTCTCTTTTGATCGGCTGCTCAACCAAAGCGGGACACCAGCTAATGTTAAGCCCTGTGTTGTGTATATGAGCCACAGCCAACCTACTTACGTAATACAGGTTCGCAACGGTTTTGGTTCACCATGCTTACAGGTATACTTAGGGACACTTTTATTCACCACTGTGATAGCCTTTAAGCGGACCTGCAATGAACGACGACATCAACTACAAGAATAACCCGCTGCATGGATTGGGATTGAAAAACCTATTAATAGAAATGGTGGATCACTACAGCTTTGAAATCCTATTTGCTTACTTAAATATACATTGCTTTAAAACCAACCCCAGCATTGAATCCAGTGTTAAATTTCTTAAGAAAACCGACTGGGCTCGCGAGAAAGTAGAAGCCTTTTATTTATACCAATTCAAAAATTTGCCTAAAGCCTCTGCTCAACAATTTGATTTACCCCCAAGGGACAGAATTATTCCTGAAAACCAAACCCCAGGTGAACCAAAAGAATTAAGTCTAGAAGACGCGGAGCGTTTACGTGAGCAAAAAGCCAAACAGGCGGCCAATTGGAATAAAGGTTCTGGCAACAAGCGTGGTGGGCCATCGGGAGGCCGAAACAGCACAGGTAAACGCCCACACAAAAGCTCATCATCACCTTCCAGTAGTGAGCCAAAAACGGTGCGAACCGTGATCACGCCAGATGGAAAAGTAGACCCCTGGGGAAATTCGAAGAAATAATAAATTCGTTTTTTTATTTTATGGCGCCAGTCATTGGCCCCATCAATCAATCACATTGATTGATGGGCTTTTCGGTCTATGGCTCGCTTATTTTTTAAAGACTCAGCTACTTTTTCAACATCTAATGGATCATTACCCGACACATACAATTTCATGTGTTCAAACTGATCATTCCCCCAAAATAACTGCCCGCCAGTAATCATGGTTGGTACCCCAAACACGCCTTGCTCAATGGCTTTTTGAGTATTATTTTTTAGAATATTTTTTATGGCCACTTCTTGAGTTTTTTCATACATGGCCAAGCCATTTAAGCCTTGCTTATTTAAAATTGAAATAAGTTCATTTTTATCCCCTAGATCTTTTCCTTGTGTCCACCCTGCCTCAAAAATGGCTGAAACCACCTGTGGCTGCTGATCACCGCTCACTTCCAGTAACGACATACGTAAAGCCGTTAATGAGTTGAACGGATGGAATTTAGGGGGATTCATTTCAAAGCCATGCAATGCTGCATAGCGATTACAATACTTGGCCAGCCATTCACGCTTAGGAGGAATTTCTGCTGGGCCCAATTGCCCCCAGTGATCAAGGAGTTTGCCAAACACCACAGGTTGTGGATTAAGTGTTAATTTATGTTCTTTACAAAAATCTGCCAGTTTACGCCAAGAGAAATACGCATAGGGTGACAGATAGTCAAAATAAAAATCCAGAGTACGCGCTTGCATAAAAATCCTTTCTTATTGGCTTTTATAATTATTTCAATGCCCTAGATATATAGCACTTCATAAGGGCTGTAAATCAAATACAAATATAAAGGAGCCCTTTTTTACTTTGTAGAAAGTTTAACTCCTCACCATCACACACAAAAATTAGCGCACCGAATCACTGTACGCTACAGAGTATTTTGCAAAACCATTAGCCTATCGGGACTCCTTTAACTAAAAATGCCGTTAACTTGGTGACTATTGGAGTAATAAAAAGGGTAGTGGGCAAAGCTACCCAAAAAGCTAAATGCCAATCTATTAACCAGTGCCATAACAACGTTTGAATAGGGCCTGTATTTGCAGCTATTCCTAATACCAGTGACATTATGCCTGACATTAAAAAGGCCATTAACAATACAAAAATTAGGTTTTCGTGTTTACGAGCAATCATGGTTTTTCCCTTTTTAAAAACAAATACTTAACACTACATACTTAAACTAATGAATTAAAAGTCAGCTTGTACAGTCACTAGGGTTAGGTGTACATCCTCACTTATCACCTCTAGCTCTATGCCTTGGGCGCGTATTAAGTCTCCGTCTTTAAGTGATTGCCCGTTTACCACCGCTTCACCATTGGCCACGTACACCAAGCTCTCACCTTCACGACTTGTTTGGTAACCTTTTTGAACTAACCCAGTATCAATTAATGTATGGCTATCGAAGCTATTGGTTTGCTCTGTGCTGCCCCCATAAATACGGTGCAGTTCACCATCGTTGGTATTGTAAAATTTGTAATCTGCAGCACTGCCAGAGGCTTCAGGTAATGCCCATAACTGCAATAAGCGGGTGCGGCTTTCGTCAGGGTTAATTTCATTATGACCAAACCCTTCCCCCCCTGCCCTTTGCACTTGTGCCTGATTGGCCACCATAGACTGCCCATGCTCCATGGAACCTTCATGGGTGAGGCGCCCTTCCAGCATAATGGTAATTACATCCACCTCAAGATGAGGGTGCATGCCCGACTCGCCAAAGGGTACATAGCGAGCATCAGCCAAGTACACAAAGCTGCCTAAACCATCCCAAGTATTATTCTGACCGCCTATTTTGGCATCTTTAATAAGCCTAGTTTCTTCAATACCAGCAAAACCACCACGAGGTAATGTGTCTCTAGATAGAATATTCATAATGCGCTTCCTTTGCCTAACGGGCTTTAAAGTAATATTTGTTTAGTATTTCCAAACTGTTAAAGCCATTATAAATAGAGGAAAAATGAATAAAATCGAGTAATATTGACAAATTAGTTCGAAAAAACTGAACATTATTAAGAGACTTTCATGAAGCTCACCCTAGACGCCTTAACCGTATTAGATGCCATTGACCGCAAAGGCAGTTTTGCAGGGGCCGCACAAGCGCTATTTCGAGTGCCTTCCACTGTGACCTACACCGTACAAAAGCTAGAAGAAGACCTAGGCTTCACCATATTCAAACGCGTGGGACGCCGCTCTGTTCTCACTCCAGCTGGATTAGTACTACTAGAACAAGGCCGGCAGCTATTAACCGCAGCCCAAGAAGTGGTGGCCAACGCCCACCAAGTTAACAGTGGCTGGGAAACAGAGCTAAATATTGCCATCGACACCGTTTGGGATATCAATGAGCTTTATCCCATCATCAAGGAATTTCAGCAGCTTAATAACGGCGTGCAAATTAATATAAGCGAAGAAGTCATGGGGGGCACACTGGAAGCCATTATTGAACAGCGGGCTCACATTACTCTGGGAGGGCCGCCACCGGCAAGCCCCATGCCCGGCATTAAGTTCGAGAAAGTCCTAAGCGCACAATGGTTATTTGTGGTGGCCAAGAATCATGCACTTATCAACCAGCCCCAACCATTAACGGAACAAGTCATCCTGCCCTATGCACAGGTTGTCATAAGAGACTCAGCCACACAATCTGCTATTCGTGCCCATAGAAATTTAGCAGAAAGGCCCATGCTACGTGTAGCTAGCATGACGCAAAAAATAAAAGCAATACAGCAAGGGGTGGGCGTGGGGTTTTTACCCCGTCATAAAATTCAATCTTACTTAGACTTGGGTGAACTGGTGACCTTGGCAATAGAAAAAGAAGTGCCCGTCACCCATCAGTATTGCGCGTGGCGTACTAATAATATTGGGCGCGCCACACAATGGTTTGTAGAGAAAATACTTAGTAAGCATTTAAAGCCGGTAAATTAAAAATTAAAATAATATTGATATCACTGTTATTCAGCCCAGCTATTACCGCTGCTTTCATATTAAGCGCATTCACAATAAACACTTAACTGGTGCAATAGATAAAACCTTGCACCAGAATATTCTCCATCACGTTAATTAGCATTAAATTACTCACTAATAAACTCAGCTATTCCCCGCAGGTACTGCAATATTTTAATGCCAATTTTTGAAAATTATGGCTCAAAGATTGCTCCTATCGTTATGTATTTTCATTAAAGCAAACATTTATTTATAAGGGCGGAACCATGAAAAAACTAGAAGTCATTGAAGCAGTTGTACTGGCCAAAAAAGAAAAGCAGTTAAGTTGGGAAGCCATTGCTGCTGAACTCAACATGGGATGTGTTTGGGTTACATCAGCTTGCCTGGGCATGAACAGTATGCCAGAAGAAATAGCCGGTAAGTTATGTAAACTGCTGGCCCTGCCTGATGAGGCAAAAGAGGCGTTAATGGAATACCCAACCAAGAGCTGGGACGAAGCGATACCAACCGACCCGTTAATTTATCGTCTATACGAAGTGGTAGGAGTATATGGTGAAACCTTAAAAGAAGTGATACAAGAAAAATTTGGTGATGGCATCATGAGCGCCATTGATTTCTCCATGGATGTGGACAAAATTGAAGACCCAAAAGGTGACCGAGTATTATTAACACTAAATGGAAAATTTTTACCCTACAAGGCCTGGTAAATACCAGAATATAAGGCGCTATTTGAGCGCCTTATTGCCAGGTAAAATAAAGTTAAATCATGAATTGATAAATCAGCAAACATAACAATAAAAAGCTGATGGCTTGCCAAACTCGTTCAGGTTCTCGCTCGATTAAGGGCGCAAGAGGCCGCGATAAATACTGAGAATTCGGATGCTTTAAATCATATATAAATTCGCTAACATGCTCATAACGTTTATTAGGGTGTAATTCGCAGGCTTTTTTAATGGCAAAATCAATCCAACCTGGCACCCTATTATTACCGATCGATAATGATCGGTAACTTAGACGCTGTAAATCCCGTGTACTTCTTATATGAGCCACTTTATTGCCATAGGGAAGATGATTAGAAAACAATTGATAGGTGATCACCCCCAGAGAAAATAGGTCGGATTGACTGGATGCCTCATGCCCTAAAAAATATTCTGGGGCCGTGTATTGTGCAGTGCCAACAATTTCCTGCGGGTTTCCAATAATCTCGTGAACACCTGCAATTTTGGTCGATGCAAGATCAATAATTTTTACGCGCCCTAGATCATCAATCATTATATTATTTGGTCGCAAATCTTGATGGATCATTTCTTGGCGATGAAAAGCTTGCAAACCTTTTGCTATTTGCTCAATGATGTTTCGTATTATATCAATACTAGGTAATGGATTATCAACCATCCACTGAGCGAGGGTTTTACCTTCTAAAAATTCAGTTATGGTATAGATTGAATAACGAGGTTTGTCCATTACGACTTTAACAACATACGGGCTATCCACCCGCTGCGCCACCCAATCTTCCATAACAAATTGTTCGAGATACTTCGGATTATTTCGCATTTCTGTCGACGGGGTTTTAATGACGACCTTCTTTTGGTTTTCATTATCTAGCGCAAGATACACATGGCTACGACTGCTGATATATAATTCACGCAACACCTCATAGCCTTCAAATACTTTGCCCACTTGCAACATAGGCGCTGATGGCAAAGCATTAATTGTCGAATGTAGTTCTTGAAAGTCATAATCAGCCAAAGTGTCTACCCTGACTATTTGAATGGTAAGATTATCATCACTTCCCTGCCCATAGGCCTGATCAAGTAGATCTTTGGCCACATCATCTAAATTATCACTCACTGAATTAATCTTATTTATTAAATATTCATGAGTAAGGTATTCATAAGCACCATCACTGGCCAGTATAAAAACATCACCTAATTGCAAAGGTAAGACATGATAATCCACCTCTAAGTAATCATGAATGCCCAGCCCTTTGCTTAAGTAACTGACACTATCTGAGACCACCTTGCGATGATCATGAGTTAATTGTTCTAAGTGGTTATTAGATAAGCGATATATTCGACAATCGCCCACATGAAATAAATGAACACTGTTTGATTTGAAAATAGCCGCACTAAAAGTACAAACATAGCCTTTGTTTTTATCAAATCGGTAAGGGCTTTGCTGAGTTTGTGAGTTTAACCATGAGTTAGTGGCCTTTAATACTCGATGTGCCGAGTTTTTTACCGACCACGATTCTGAAGTACAATAATAGTCTTCTATAAAACCTTTAATAGCGGTTTCACTGGCTATTTGGCTTACGTCACTGCTGCTAATGCCATCGGCCAACGCCACCACTACACCCTTGGTTTCCAATATGGGCAACTCAGGTATAAAAGCTGCGTGAAAATCCTGATTAATAGGTTTACGCCCAGCACTTGAATGCTGACCTATGGATAACTTGAGTTGTTTTTTCATAATAAAAAGTTCTCACTCTTAAAGAATGAGAACTTTTTTCCAGTTCCTTTTTAATTAAAGCTTAGGTTAATTGTTCGCTACCTACTTTTCCTAGCTTACGCTCTGGGCTGGTTTTTACGTGCGTTAAATATAAGGGTAAACCAACAAACAAGAAGCCACCCGCTAAATTCCCTAACGCTGTAGGTATTTCATTCCAGATAAAATAATCCAGTATAGTGAATTCACCACCCATGATCATAGAAAAAGGAAACAAGAACATATTCACAATTGAGTGCTCAAACCCCATAAAGAAGAACAACATAACCGGCATCCACATGGCCAGCATCTTACTAGTAGCAGAAGTGGAAATCATCGCACCTACCACTCCCATGGAAACCATCCAATTACACAGCATGCCGCGTATAAAAATAGTAAACCAACCGGAAGCACCGTGCTCTTGATAACCCAGCGTACGAGACTCACCAATACTGCTCACCTTTGCCGCCAAAGCGCCGCCATCCGTGTTGTAGCCATAAGTTAAAATAAAAGATGCGAAAAAAGCCACGGTAAGCGCCCCTGCGAAATTTCCCATAAAAACCAAACCCCAGTTTCTTAATAATTGATCCATGGTGCAACCAGGGCGTTTATCAAGTACCGCAAGGGGCACTAAGGTGAATACCCCAGTTAACAAATCAAATTTCATGAGATACAACATGATAAAACCCACTGGAAACAGCATAGCCCCCACTAGAAGGCTACCAGTTTTAACAATCACGGTAATGGCAAAAAATGCCGCCAAACCTAATATGGCCCCCGCCATAAACGCCCGCACCAAGGTGTCCTTGGTCGACATAAATATCTTTTGCTCTCCCGAGTCCACCATCTTGGTGGCGAACTCTCCTGGTTCAATATAAGACATAAAAGCACTACTCCTAGTTTTAAAAAATATAACTCACTATTTGCCAAATGCATGCCAACCTCAAAAAAGCCAAACAAATCAATGAGTTGTTAAATATTATTGGTGGTTTTAAAATTTTATAGAAAGGAAATAGAACTAGATTGCAGCGCAGCGATTAACTTACGCACCAATTAAGGGTAAAGAATGAAGTTGTATTTATGTGAAAATTGAAACGTGAATAGAATTAAAAATAAACACTACGCCCCAGTTAATAAAGACTTATAGCTTTTTCATCGTACTTTAAAACAGGGGGCGTGGAAAAACCTTGATGATTTGTTGTATTCTTGGTACTTATATTATTCCAATGAGCCTCTAGTAATTAGCTTGAGTTTATCATTACATTATAATTATTTTTAGAAAATTGATTAGCCTCGTAATGAGGCTTATTTGTCTCATGGTTTAAGTTTGATATTAAGTAATCTTCTAGCATTACACCTTGATTAGCAGCCATTACGTAGATGAAAAAGAATGAATGATAATGACTTTGTAAGCATGACCTACCTTCTTTTACACAAATAAAAATAAACATTCCTGTTAGTTTGTACTATCAACAGCGCGACTTTTTTCGCCGATGCAGGGTTTTGCCCAGTAATCAGACGCTGCGAAACGACTGTGTTTTCTTGCCAAGCCTTTCCTCTGCATATATGGCACCTTGCTCGATCAATTTATTTTGCAATAGAAAGGGCACTATTTCGGTGGTACCAAGGGACGCTTTTTCTTCATTAGTAAAAGTAGAGACTCGTTTCCCTTTAATTAGTAGGCTTCCATCTGACCATTTATGGTTTAATAGCGCTGCATTACCATGACATAAAGCAGAGACAATGCTGTAATTTTTATAAATGGCAGACGATATACGGCTAATGTCAGGATTATTGGGGAAATCCCACATGGGGCCAGAGCCACCACTAAACAAAATGGCCTGGTAATCATCTGGATTAATATCTGCCAAAGGGATACTGCGCATAACTTTTGCCATTAAAGTGGCATCATTAAGAAGTATTTAATGATATTCATCGGCTTCTTTAAATGCATTGCTATCTAAGGGCGCCATATGCCCTTCAATGCTGGCTAGGTCAACCGTAAAATCCACGTTTTTAAATTCATTGTAAGGGTGAGTTAACTCAGGCAGCCAAAATCCCGTTTTTTGGCCAGTATTACCAAAATCTGTGTGGCTAATTAATACAATGAGAACTTTATAAGTTTCACTGGCATCACTGTAACCTTAATTCAGTACCAGTATAAAAATAGAGGCTAAATAATATAGTTTTTCATGATCGCTCCGTATGTAAATTAGTGCGTCTATTAACTGATGTTTCACCAGCTGATAAAGCAAGTGTACATAGAAGGTTTTAGAAAGGAATTAACTTGTGTTTAGTCAGATTTGATTAATGGGACGCTTTAAAATTCAGTTATTTAGCCATCAGCGTCATTTTGACTTTAACAAACCGCTGTAACAAACCAGAGAACCAAGTACTGGCAAACTAAATTCAACATGAAACCGATACAGCCCATCTTCGATGACTTTTTTAGCATGGGTTTTTGGTAATAACCACATGGGAATGGCAATACCCAATACACTCATATTCAGGCAACGCCAATGCCAACCCCCTTGCTTAATATCCACTGTTAATTTCATGGACAAGGGGCCTGTGGTTTCCAACCAGTAGCCTTGCCGCTTATTACCCACAGGCTTGAATAACGATGTGACAGCTTTGCCTTGATTAAAAACACGATCCCAATGTAAACCATCATCATGATGAGAGATAGAAACACTCAAATGATGGCTTCCTGCGGATGGCAGATTCATCTTTTTAGCTAAGCGCTTACCAATAAAACCCGCAAGACCCTTGCCATACGCAATGTCCACATAACCCTCTAGAGTGCCTCCCTGCAGATGAAGACTTTGCAGCAGTGGATGAAGATCATTAAATTCTGACCCAAACCAGCTTTTAACTTGTGTATTGTAAAATTGAGTATTTGAGATAAATGCTGTCTGTTATCATTTGAAGTTATTAATTTTTGAAAATTATCCTGCAGCAGTAATCCAATTGCCATTACCGCTTATTTAATAGCATCAAGCCCTAAAAATCGTGAGCGATACTCTTCAGTCGGAAGAATACAAGCTTCAGCCTTGCCAAAAAGTGAATATCGATTTCGAGCAAATAATTTATATAATGCATCGCGAATAGGGCTTGGAACAAGCTTAAAGGCATTAAACAGGTACCAAGCACCCGTAAGGTCTTTTGCGATTTCTAAAGCGGCACTTGAAAACACAAAGGCTTGATCGCCTTTAATTAGTAAGAAAGTATCTATTCCTACATTATTAACTTGGTATTGCACCATCAGTTCTTTGGCAAGGGAACTTTGCATTGGCGTGAAATAAAATTGAGCATTAGGGTCGCGCTTAATAATAAAATTAACCGCTCCATTGCAAAAATTGCAGACTCCGTCAAATATAATGATGGGGCGATTTTCCATATATCCTATTACCAATCCGACTAGAAAGTCGTCATATTTTACTTATATCAACACCAATATAAAGCCACAGTGATTGACATTTATTTTCTGGCAGCTGACGTGACACTGTGATAATTGCACATATATAGAATTTCTACCGCTTTCATACCATTAGCACCACGACTAAAGCAGTGATTCCAATTCTTTGGAAGCTTTGGTAGGCACCATTTGGGTAATCTCATAATCCGCTATTCCTTCACGCTGAAAGGGGTCTTGCTTAAGAATTTCAATTAACTCCTCTTTACTAACCATATTCGCTAGGATAACCCCACCTGTTCTAGGCTCTTTTCTACCTGAAAGTAAAAAATGCCCTTGTGTGTATTGAGCATCTAAAAATGCCACATGTTCAGAAATATATTGCTCGACTCTTTCTAAACTTACTTTGTAAGTAAGGGATATGATAAACATTTTTATAGTCTCTCTTATAATTTGTTATTTTGGCATTCTTAAAGACCCAAAAAGCGATCATAAAGTCATTGTAAGCTTAACCAATACGGGCAAGCAGCTTAAAAAAGAAATGACTACCTGCCCTATGAACAACTTACATCCTCTGATTATAAGGCTGCTGAATTGGTTCAACTTAATGAAAAGGTAAAAATGTTAAGCGCGGTATTACTAGAACATTCCAAGCATTAACGCTCTTTGCTCTTCTACGTATGACTATGTAAGTTTCGCATATAGGTTATCGCGAAGCTGTATAAGGTGCTCTCAATTAGCACGAAAATTTAATTTGTAGCGACTGTTTTCAGATATGCCATAACGTTTTATGAGAATTTACCAAAAAAAACCTCGTTCCCTATTCCCATCTTTGTAATCTGTGCGTACTATCCGCCGAAAAGATCCCATGAAGCACCATGTGATCAGGAATACCTGCTATCAACGGACGATGAATTTCTATGTACACACGCCTTTTTGCACTGTTGTTATGCGTGCTGACCTTACCCACCTGGGCCAATCAATGTAAAACCGTCAACTTTGGAGTGGTTGACTGGACCGATGTTCGAGTAACAACAGCGGTTGCACAAGTACTTCTTGAAAAACTCGGTTATGACATTAACGTATCAGAACACAGTGTCGACGGTATCTATGAAGAGATGGCCAGTGGTAACTTAGATGTATTTTTAGGCAACTGGATGCCTACAATGGCCAGTATTGTAGAGCCCCATATCCAACAAAGTAAAATTGAAAGTCTCTCCATGAACCTGGATAACGCCAAATACACCCTTGCTGTACCTAGCTATGTTTATGACGCAGGTGTAAAAACCTTTGCAGACTTGGCCAAGCATAAAGATAAGTTTGATGGCCGCATATACGGTTTAGAAAAAGGTAATGATGGCAATCTGCTCATTCAGAAAATGATTGATAAAAATGATTTTGGATTAAAACCCTTTCGATTATACGCCACTTCAGAGCGCATCATGCTAGCGCAAGTTAAACGTCGCATTCGTGATGATAAATGGATTGCTTTTTTAGCTTGGACGCCACACCCCATGAATACCCAACATGATATTCGCTATTTAGCCGGTGGTGATGAATACTTTGGCCCCAACTATGGTGGCTCAACCGTGCACACTAATACCCGTAAAGGGCTCGCCAGTAGCTGTCCAAATGTGGCACGATTTCTTAATAACCTAAAATTTAATGTAAAAATGGAAGGCCAACTGATGGGGCAGGTAATGAATGAATTTATTCCCGCTGACCGAGCCGTACGAGACTGGATGCATAAAAACCCTAAACAGGTATCCGTTTGGTTAAAAGGTGTCACTCAAATCGACGGAAGTGAAGTGGATTTCATTAAAATTGCACAGAGCCTGAAGTTAAGCTTTGATAGCTAAAATGAGTTTCAATTAAGGCGCTTCAAATAGATACAGTACAGGAAGTGCTCAGCGATTAAGGCATATCAATGATAGAAATAATCGTTGAGGGTTTTATCAAGATTACAGGCCGAATCATTGGTCAAATACTTATTGATCTAATTTTCGAAATTATTATTAAAGGGCCAGGCTACTTCATTGTAAATTTGTTTACAGTTGAAAAACCAGACATAGATAGTTTCACTGTTATTGCCTCTGGTTTTTTATTCTGGGTGGCAATTGGATTTGGGGGTTACGGTATTTATACTATGTTTTGGCTTACCGTATAGTCTTTGAAGCCATCATTCATCCTCCCGTTGAAGTAATGATTTCAATGGCTTCGGCTCCTGTGGCCTTGATAATTTTATTCTTGGTGGCTAATGCAAACTTATGATCATTAAAATGCCCTAGAAAAATCAAATACTGACCGTTTGATGTTGAATAAAACTTATCTTTAATACCAGCCTCTTCTAGAATATTCCACCACCGCTTTTGATCATACATGGAGTCAAATTTCATCACTAAATCAACTGGCCTGGCATTGTGACTATCATCCTGCGCTTGAAAGTTTGCATCTTCCATATTGGCACTTGAAGTAGCAGCATTTCTCAAATCAATAATGACAAGTTTTAACTCTTCTATTTCTAAGCGCAAATTTCTGATTTCTTCATGAGGGGTAAGGGCTGATTCTGCCATTGAATCTGACTCAGTAAGATCATGCTGCATGGAAGATCCGTCAACTTCTAGCATCTCCTCGTCTAAGGGCTCGTTTTCTGCCACATCCTCAAGACTGTTTACATCTTCAATGCCGTTTAAATCTTCAATGGTATCAGCATCATCCATCACATATTCAGCATTACTCTCCTCAACACTAGGTGTACTAGAACACGCCACCATTAGGACACATAGCGCCAAAATCAATAATTTTTTCATGAGTAAGTCTTCTATAATTTTCATAATATAATCAAAAGTATAGATAATGAATTCGATTTGGCTTAGTTTTTGGAAAATAACACTTTGTAGAATTAAAATTCTATTGGGCAGTATTGTTACGATGGGAGACTAAAAACTTACCGTATAATTAATAAAGTACCTAACCAACTCATCTTCGTCATATTCTAGAATAATTGAAGTAAAAGCATCCCAGTAAAAGTCACTGCATTTTGGCGCTATTCTATCTCTGCTTCCTTTTAACGAATTCTCAATTTGAGACTGATTCATCTTAATTCCATGGTGAAATATTAACTCTTCCTTAGCACTACTTACCTTTAATTGATCAGCTACGTAATCATTCGACACTCCTATTGCTATTCCTGAATCTGTTTTAAAGGCATTGGAATTTAAACCCGTTTTTTGGCATTGCTTTGGCAACTTATGATTTGAAGTTTTCAGAATTTCAAAGGCATGAAGATCCCAAGAAGTGTACCGATAAAAGATAAGTGCAACTGACTCATCTTTTGATAAATAGCAGGCATAGTCAGAACAAGAAGCACATCCTTGCTCATCGTTAGCAATTAATGCTGCAGGAAGGGAGCCTCCGATTTCTTTCATACTGGTTTTAGGTACATTTACTCCCAATATAGTTAGGTTATCCTCATCTACTTTGGAACCTAATGAATTTACATCATTAGATTCCTTAAACTGAGGCTCCCTAGTGCAATCAGGTGCAGGCCACTCCTTCAACTCACCAGCTAAGATCGTGATTGGTAGCATAAACAGTACGAAGAACCTAAGCATTGCTCAATTTCCTATTTTATAAATGATCAAATTAAAAACTATTAGAATCAAATGCTACCTTGTGCACCTTAGTAAAAGACAAGGTCTTAATTCAATGACCCAAACCCTATTGATTCAACCATTTTGTGTAAAATAATAACACCATCGACTAAATTATAGTTCTAGGGTGGGGGCTTGTTTTTTAGAAATAGGACATAAGGCAAGACTTTACCCTTCGCCCCTCCTCACCGCTTTCCGGTAGCCAGTGTTCATAAAGACGGACACATTAGCGAAGGTCTTAAACTTAACGCTGACGGTTCAAAAACCTGACATAGATTGCGAGGGGTACAGCTCATTAAAAAAATGTTGTTTGCGGACACTAGATTCAGTGATGGCATCAAACAAAAAATAACAGGATCAAGATTCTGCTTGATGGTCCATATACCAGATTTAAATATAGCTCTTGCTTTCTGATATATGAGTTTGTTCGCTAATCCCGATGGCTTTTATCCTTGTCTCTAGTAATGCTATGCTTAGATGAAACTGAAAATATACACCATTAATGTATGGTGACTTTTTTGTGGGTATTCATTCTGAAATCTACTCCCTTATTACCCGATACTATTCCCATAGAGCACTTAAATTGCCCTATATGGGTCTATGACATCGATTTAAGGCGGATTTTATGGGCAAATGATGCCTCATTGCTCTTGTGGGAAGCACCTAATTTAGAAGAGCTTCTACAGCGTAACTTCAATAGTGGCGAATCTCGTGCCGTGCAAGAAACATTACAAGGGTATTTAGAGAAATTTAAAGCTGGAGAAACCGTTGAGGTTTGGTGGGAAATTAGCCCTAAGGGTACTAAGAAAAAAATATTCTGTTTATTCTCTGGTATTCAATTAAACGATGGCCGTTATGCCATGTTGGTTGAAGCTCGCCATTCTACATTATTACAAAACCAGCAATATGATCATCAGAATGTTGCTATCACTGCATTATTCGATGTAACCAGTAAGCTAATCAGTTGTAATCCTCCTTTCATTGAACAGTTTGGTGATCAAGTAAGCTGCTATCAGCAACTCTTTCGTGAGGCGATTGATTTTCGCAATATAGTGCTTCCTGAACAGGTATATGAAAAAGACATCCTGCTGATGACGTTAATGGAAGAGCGTTGGCATCATGCCGAAATTCGATTGCAAAAAGACGATCTGAACGACAGCAGCTATTACGTAATGGTTTTGATTGATGTGCATGATCGAAAATTGCGTGAACTCAAAAATGTAAAAGATGCGTTATCCGATCCATTAACCGGAGTGCTCAATCGCCGAGGCTTGGAACATCATTTAAATGCTTTTAATGACCAACATTATTGTATTTTTTACATCGACCTAGATGGCTTTAAATTAGTCAATGATACCTATGGCCATCATGTAGGTGATGAGCTTTTGATAAAAATATCAGAGGTTCTCATTAACGATATATACAGTAGTATTATTTGTGCACGCTTAGGTGGGGATGAGTTTTTATTGGCTATCCCAGAGCAATTAAACAACAAAAATATGCATCATATTGCCGCCACTTTAATTAATAAGTTATCACAACCTTTTATTGTTTCGAATGATCGTACTATTTCTTTATCTGCTAGTATTGGCACAGCCATTTACCCTAAAGATGGTGTGAAGCTATCAGAGCTTATAATTTGTGCTGACTCGGCTATGTACTTGGCAAAAAAACAAGGGCGTAATCGTCACGTTTTTTATACTGAAGGGATGGGAAACCACCTTCGCCAACGCACTATTATTATACAAGACCTAGAGCAAGCCATACTTGATAATCAGCTAGAACTCTATTACCAACCGGTCAATTCTTTAAGTGAAAATAATATCAGTGTTATTGAGGCATTGTTGCGCTGGGATCATCCCGTTTTGGGATTTATTTCTCCTCTGGACGTGATTGCTACCGCAGAAGAAACTGGAAAAATCAGTGTCGTAGAGGAATGGGTAATCACTCAAGTCTGTTCAGATTTACACAAGTTAAAGGCACACTTTGGTGATCAAGTTAAAGTCAGTATTAATATCTCTGGAGCGCATATATCTCAAAAAGGATTTGCTGATAAGTTAAATAGCATTGCAGTAAATTATCAATGTGAGCCAAAAGAAATCATTATAGAATTAACCGAAACTGTTTTATTACCAGTGATTGAAGATGACCCTCATTGCATTGATCAGTTAAAGGCATTTGGGTTTTTAATTGCTATCGATGATTTTGGGACAGGATTTTCCTCATTAGCTTATCTCAGTCGGATCCCTGCAGATTATGTGAAAATTGATAAAGCGTTTGTCGACCGCCTCGACAAAGATGTCCATACAGTCGAGTTTATTCGTAGCCTGTGTGAAAAACTCGGCATGCAATGTATTACTGAGGGGGTAGAAACTCAGCATCAAAGCGACGTTCTATTAAGTGTGAAACTCGACCTTCAGCAAGGCTACTTATTTTACAAACCTATGCCTATTTCTAAATTAATATTAGCGTAAATTTTTGAATAGTCCGCTAACTGCCAAGCAGACATTCATGATAGTGAAAATTGAATATTGCCACAACGAAAGCTTGCTATTTTATGGCTAGATTAGGGAAGAGCGCTTAAATCAACGACCCTGACACTTTTGACTCTTAATAACAGGCAATTTGGCAGGCTAAAATACGAGCGAAGCGAGGTAGCCAGCCGTATTTTTTCCTTGTTGATTAACTTGTTAACACGCAGCTAGTAACAGCGAGTATTCTCGGGTTGATTCTCCATTTTCTTCTTCATTGGATTTATTGGTGAGTTCAAAGCCCAACTTAGCCAGAACAGATTCACTTTTGGTATTCCAATTGTGTACCCCTGCCCAAATTTTTCCTTGATAACCAGACTGACTTAAATGTTGTATTAGTGCTCGACACATTTCAGTCGCAATGCCTTTACCCCAATGAGACGGATGAACCCAGTAAGCCAGCATCAAATAATCCTTTTGTGGAACTAATGTAATTTGCCCCAACAGATTTGATGTTACATTTTGACGACAACTCCAAACGTAACAAGCATTAGATGCCCATTCTTCAACTTTTTCTGTACACCAAGTATTAGCTAAATCTAAGGTGTTTAACTTAGCCAAGGGCAACTGAACAGGAAACGATTCAGAAGTAACAGCTTCAAATAAAACTATACTATCTTCTTTTTTAATCGGCGATAAAACGAATCGTAAGCTATTAAAACTTGTTGCAAAATTCATACAATCCCCGTGAGTGCTAACGCCCACCACACAGGCGAGCAACTTGTTGCGAGTTCAGCACACGTAGTGTGCGGTTGTGCTGGCGCTTGTTATAAGGCATATGGCCCTAAGTGTTCAGTAATTACTTTCCATTTATTATCTGAAAAAATCAGTACCGATGTTGCTCGACCACCACCCGAACAATGCTCTCCTTCAATGATTCCTTCCCATCTAAACTCGTAAAGACAAACAGCATTATTTTCTGATGTATGCGCCCAATGAATATTATCAATAGCGTATTTTTCGTCTTGTATTAGGGCGAAATTTTTTTCGAAGACTACTTGTACTTCATTAATCCCCTTAAAAGTACCATTCGTAAAAGTAACACAAACATCTTTATGCATTAATGGGGCAACGGAACACCATTTTTGACTAGATAGAGCTTCTTCATATTTTTTTAGCAAGTCTAATGGTGTCATTTTATTGCCTTATAGCAGTTTATTCTACGTCGCCCCCGACGTCTTTTAAGGTGACGTCTTTTGCAACTCAATTTTTAAAGGCAGTTATCATCCCGCCTCCAGAACGATTGGTCAATAAGTATCACCTTTTATTGGGTCTTGAGAATACTAACCAGACATCCATTATAGTGCTATCACCTTGAAGCTGGTGATAAATTGGATAGTGCCACTAATATGGCTGTCCAGTTAGTAGTTACTGTAGAAAATAAAAATGATATTTTATAGCTATTATTATGATAGGTATCTACGTTAAGTTCTGATCATAATAAAATAAAGAAATAAAAACGTCGATTAATGATCGCTGCATACAGGAGCTTTATTTTGACAAAACTTAACGTGATCTTTCACGCTGCACCACAATCCATCTTCTTCACCATATTCCCAATTTTCTTCTTCTGAAGTCGACCCACTTTCTTCAAAAGCACGGGTATATTCAGGCACATGGTCTGCGCTCACGGATGTAATAATGGTAATGGGTGGCGCTTGATCACCTTCAATCACACAACAACCATTTGGGTCGGTGCATGAACTTCCATTGAAAGGCGTTGTATCACCGTACGATCCACCATTTCCAAGTGTGCCACCTACATGACAGCCCGACGCAGTTGGACTTGCATCTGGATGCCCCATTGGGACAACCAGAATAGCTGCCGATGCATGACTACAGATAAATAAACTCATAATGGCAATGCTGAACACAGACAATGCCTTACTTTGAACATTCATTACCCCTTCTTTTGTACTAGTAATACTTGATATCACCATATCAAAAATATTTTTTTTGATTACTTTTTCCATTTTATCCTCTCATTACAAATAAATTACTGACATCCAGTAGTTGTCAGTTGAAAGTGTAGAAAAGATCCATGGGATTGAAGTTAAATTACCGCCGGCAGAGCCGGAGGCTTATTTGATGACGCCCTCGAAGGGCTGAAGTAAGCGCCCGAGGCGCTATATCCCGAACCTGAGTTGATCTCGATTACCATCTTCTTTTTCTTGATTCCTAATATACTCAAGAACCATCTCTTCATCTAAACCTACCGTTGAAACAAAATAACCTCGAGCCCAAAAATTTTCTCCTGTGAAATTTCGCTGCTTTCCTCGAAAATTCTTGGCTATAGACATCGCGCTCTTTCCTTTCAAATAACCCACCACATTTGAAACTGAGTACTTCGGAGGCACACTCAAACATATGTGAACATGATCTTTCATCAAATGCCCTTCCTCTATTACTACCCCTTTTCGTTGGGCCAACTCATGAAATGTCGCTCCTAAGTGTTTTCTTATCGCGCCATAGATCAATTTCTACCTTTTCTTCGGGATAAATACAATATGATATTTACAATCCCAACGGGTATGAGACAAACTCTTATAATCTCGCATAGGTGGTATCTTCTTTACTTTTGGTCGAGAAAAGAAATTACACCTACCGTTGCCACGGTTAAACCTATGCGAGTCACCCCAGCAGAGCTGGGGGTTTATCAATATTTAATTAATTAAATATGGATAAATGGCTTAATGAGCTAAAGGAATGATATTTAATTAATGCTGTTCGAGTGAGACATTGCGTCCAGCCGTGAGCGTCTAGTAAATAAAGGCGTTCTAATATTTCGCTAACAAAGCCAGCAGGCCCGCGTTTTTTTACGGCTCATTATTATTGTTTTTCATTAATTAACCCATACTATTTAAAAAGTGCTTCATTTCTTGGATTCAATATATGACTTCCGATTCCCAGCTGGGGCCAGATACCAGACTTCCATCTGAGGTGGGTGTTGATGGAAAAACCGGAAACTGACAGTGCTATTGTGATTTTTGTTGGCTTGTTATTTTGGGTATTGGTGGGGCTAGCGACTTATTACGTTTATGCAGCGATCAACTCCACTGCATAAACTTTATTGATAACTATATAGTTCTTTTAAATAATTATGATCAAGCAGTTTTTCTAGAGCCCATCATAGCCCCAACCAAAACTGCAGGAATGATTAATAGAATACCTACAACATCCAGCCAGATAGGATCAAACGCTGCCATCATCAAACTTGTCACGACTCCTAGAGCTGCGAATATAGCGGCATTTTTTAGTGGCGCCTCACCAGCCAATTTAGCACATACAAACCCACCAACCAGTGAACTCACCGTGCTAACTGCCATAATATAAAGCATTACATTGGTTTGCTGAAGAAGCAGGTCAATTGCCTCTTCAGTGTATTCCGTTGCAAATAAAGGAATAGAAGCCACCCCACCTAAGATATCCAAGACAACAGCGACAACGACTGCAACGATTAGCGCTTTAATACTTACATCTTTCATTTCTATTTCACCTTAGAATAATTATCTTGAAGCTGATAAGTCATTATGATTACTTTCAAGGTAATCATCCGACAAACCTAGGTCATTCATAGTAACTCGATGAAATAAGAGTGCTTGTATTTCATACCCTACACTACCAAATCTATTTCGATTGGAAATATATGTTTCTGTACCAAGAAACATATATACACCCTTAGTGTCGTTATATTCTACATTCTCTATTGGTGATGGTCGCTCATTGACACGTTCGATTGCAATTACTGGCAAGTCACATTCATCACCGCAAGTTAGATAGACTCTATTTTTAGTTACCTGAAGTACGGAGTAATAAGCTTTTTGTTTGACATCTGAATAAGGACTATCTTTCATTCCTAGAACAACAATACCTTTAAAATCATTTACATCTACTGATTTAACAATCCCCTGCGCTAGACTGTACATATTTAAATCCATCAATATCTCCCCAGCTGAAATATTTTTATACTCAACTAAAGTCAACCTTCTCGAAATTTCCTTTGCAGTAACATCGCGCTTTAACGATTTTTGTATCTTAATTTTTTTCTGTTTATCCCTACGTATATCCCCCATACAGGCATACAGTATTTTTTCATCATTCTTTGTTAATTTAGTCACTCGCCCATAAACATTTTCACAGGTGATAGGATCATGGGAATTACATTGGTAACGAGCCCCACCCTCTCTTTCAGCCCAACGGGTTCCTTTCTTTAAGCTTCTGGTTAGGCCCAAGTCATAAGCTTTTTGAATCGCCTTACAATTCGCTGTATTTGGTAAAGCACCTGAAGAAAAATCTAAACCGGCAATATCTTTTTTATAAAGCACCATATTACTGGCACAACCACTAACAACACTTACTAGCACGAGTATTATGGATATTCTTATTAAGTTCACAGGCCTTACCCTTTCTAGCTCAAACAATTGAAGAATTTTACAAGGAAAGCTATCTGCACGTCCCTTTCAAACATGCCGGATAATACCAGCTCAAAAACCCAAAACAATTCATTTGTAGTAAATTGTGTAAATTACATACAGACCTGTATCAACTCATCCTAAAATAAAACGCTTCAGTATCGACATTGACGTTAGCCTTCAGCGAAAGCACTTGCATACAGGGACGTAGGTAGTAGAGCAATGTCGGGAACGATTGCCGAACCTTGCGCATTATCTATTTCACAACTCTTTAACTGAGTAAGGAAATAAGGGTCGTAGGGCATGGACTACCACAGGGAGCAGTTGCCGGTGCCCGTTTGATCCGTAGCAATACTCTTTATTTATAAAAAGAGGCAAGGGATGACGTGCATGGATGCTCTAATATCGCGGGCGCAGGATGCGCAAGAGCGATTAGGTGATCAGAAGGCGGAGGAAGAACAGGGGATATAAAGGGGACTCCCCCTTTAAAGGAAAAACGTACTGGCTTTATAAATTCAGGTTAACCAAAACGCAAATATAAACTTCCAGACATAAAAAGGGAGGCCTAAGCCTCCCTCTCTATACAAATGTAAAATCCAATTAACGTATCAACTATTCGATAAACAACCCCTACTTAACTTCCGTAGCCCAGCTCATCATTTCAGCGCGCTCTTCATCTGTCATATTCGTAAGGTTAGACAAAGGCATGTACTTGCTTTGAACCGCTGTAAGAATACGTGGCTTGTACGATTCCAACTGTTCAACCGTTTCTAACGAAATACCAGCAGGTGCAGCCGTAAACATAGCGCTAGTTGGCTTGTCTGCATGGCAGCTGGCACAACGTTGCATGGATATATCAAGTACACGTGCATCGCTTACTTGAATATCCGTGTTGGCAGGCATAGGCATCATCCAACCGATAATGGCGAACAAGGCAAGGGTACCCACAGCCAAGATCCAAGGTTGGTGATTATCTTGATGCTTCAAGATGAAGTAATGACGAACAAATGCTGCATTTGCACAAATCAATGCCAGTACCAACCATGCATGGTCGTGACCAAAGGTCATTGGGTAGTGATTGCTGATCATGATGAACAACAATGGCAATGTGAAATAAGTGTTGTGGGTTGAGCGCAACTTAGCAAACAAGGCTGGGCCTTCATCTGGTTTTTCACCGGCTTCAATGGCACGCACAATTTCACGCTGCGCTGGCATAATTCCGAAGAACACGTTACCGGCCATGATAGAACCAATTAGCGCACCTACGTGTAGGTATGCTGCACGGTCGCTGAAAATTTCACTTAGTGCGTAAGCGGCAAATGTTAAACCAACAAATAAAATTCCACCAAATACACGAGGGAAGTTTTGCAGTGGGCTTTTAATCAATGCTTCATAGAAAGCAAAACCACCGGCTAAAAATGCAAGGCTAATTCCAATTGCTTGAAACTGAGTTAATTCCATTTTACTTGGGTCAATTAGGTACTGATCGGCACCCCAGTAATACATAACCGTTAGCAACGCAAAACCTGTCATCCAGGTGGTATAAGCTTCCCATTTAAACCAATGCAAAGTGGTTGGCATTTTTTCAGGTTCTAGCTTGTACTTGGCCACTTCATAAATACCACCGCCGTGGATCGCCCAAAGGTCGCCTTTAATACCCTTGTCTTTTTTCCAGCCTGGAGGTTCACGTAGATTTAAATCAAGCCATACAAAATAAAACGATGCACCAATCCAGGCCACACCGGTTATTACATGGATCCACCGGAAAAACATATTAAGCCAATCAAAAAAATAAGCTTCCATCAAACACCTCACGCCAACCTTTAGGCTGATCTATTTGTTAATTTTTAGGCATCCGGCGGACACCCTGTTTAGTCAAGCCAGTTGAGCTTCGATAGACACAGGAAATGTTAGTGCCTAATCGAGCTAATCGAGAAACGTCACCATGCCTATGGCTGCAGTGACGTTACTCCCTATTCTTTTAAAACAACCTATTGCCACTATCTAAGCAGCAACAAGGTTTCAAATTATTTTTTGTACACTTGCTTCGCGGCAACGTACGTTTCGCTAATGGCACGGTCATCACCAAGCATCATCAACGAGAACAATACTTCGTCTAAGGTTTTACATTTAGATTGCTTACGCTGCATTAGTGGTGTGCTTTCTAAATCAACCACTACAAAATCAGCTTCTTTACCCGATTCGAAGTTACCAATTTTATCATCTAACTGAAGCGTTTTAGCGTTGCCCAAGGTCATCATGTAGAACGCCTGGCGCGCATCTAAGCTGTAATCTTTAAGCTGGCAAATTTTGTAGGCTTCGTTAAGGGTTTGCAGCATAGAAAAACTGGTGCCGCCGCCCACGTCTGTGGCCACACTAACCGGCACATTGAATGTTTTAGTGGCTTCTAAATCGAATAAGCCGCTGCCTAAAAATAAGTTAGACGTTGGGCAGAATGAAATACTGCTTTGGGTTTCACTTAAACGTTTAAAGTCGGTTTCGTCTAAGTGAACGCCGTGGGCAAATACACTGCGTGGGCCAAGCAAACCGTAGTGATCGTATACGTCTAGGTAGCTTGAACGCTCTGGGAATAATTCTTTAACAAAGGCAATTTCCGCTTTGTTTTCAGATAGGTGAGTTTGCATGTACACACCAGGGTTGTTTTTCATTAACTCGCCGGCTTTTTCTAACTGCTCGCCGGTTGAGGTAATAGCAAAACGTGGCGTCACAGCGTAAAGCTGACGACCGGTACCGTGCCAAGTATCAATTAATGTTTGTGTGTCATCGAAGCTTGATTGAACATCATCGCATAGGCCATCTGGGGCGTTACGGTTCATCATGACTTTACCGCAAATCATACGGGTATTGAGTTTTGCACTGGCTTCAAAGAAAGCGTCTACCGATTCTTTAAAAACCGTACCAAATACCAGCGCGGTGGTGGTGCCGTTTTTGATTAATTCGTTTAGGAAAAAATCAGCGGTTTCACGGGCGAATTCAGGGTCTTTAAACTGCAACTCAGTTGGAAAGGTGTAGTTGTTTAACCAGTCTAATAGTTGTTCGCCGTAAGACGCGATTACATCTACCTGTGGGTAGTGTATGTGGGTATCGATAAATCCAGGCATGATGATTTTATTTTCATACGCCGTGATTTCAACGCCATCTAATTTGGCCGCCAGTTCACTCGACTGATCTTTGGCATCGACCACTTCTTGAACTGTGCCGGTTTCACTGTCTACCAGTAAAATACCGTCATCAAAATACTCAGCTTGAGCATCTTCTTTAAAATGTAAGATCGATGAGCGAAAGGCTTTAATGGCCATAATTATTTTATTCTCTATCAGTTAATCAAAACAAACATAAAGCCGCTTGTGCGGCATTATGTAAGGGTACCGTTAAAGGGACACTTCAATCGTAAACGATTTATCAAAGTCCGTTTCTTCTAGGTTGTTACCTGGCCCAGCACGATCTACGATCCAAAAGTCGCTTACTTCATCTAACGCTAATAGCGGATGATGCCAGCAGTTTTTCTTGTAGTTCACGCCCTGACCTTTTGCTACGAATAACTTAAGGGTAGTAGGGTCTGGTGCTTTTTCACCTTCACAAACCAACACTAGGTAAGGTTTGTCGTTACAAGGCAAGAATGCTTGGCTGCCTAGCGGATGACGCTCCATCATGGTGACGTTCATTGGCAAGGTACGAGGCTGAGCACGAAAAATATTCATGATCGCCAGCCCTTCACCCACTTCAACATCGCCTAAGCGGTGATAACGCTCGGTGGTACCTTCATTGATCATCACAGGCTTGCCTGTTACTTCAATTACGTCACCAAAAGGTGCAAAGGCTTCTGCCGTTAGCGCAACAGGTTTCAACACTAGCTCGGTCATTATGAACCTCGGTACGTAGAGTAGCCGTATGCACTGACCAATAGTGGTACATGGTAGTGTTCATCGGTGGCTTCGATGCGAAAATCAATGGCAACGCTTGGGTAAAAACATTTTTGCCCTAAAGCTTCAAAGTAACCATCGGTATCAAATTCAACACGGTAGATACCGGCTTTACGCTCGGTTTCATCCATCCATTCAACAATGCGGCCGTCGCTGTTGGTTTTATCTTTGGCGATTTTCTCAAAGTTATCACCAACTTTACGATACAAAACCACTTCGACGTTCGCGGCTGGCTTACCTAGGTTTACATCTAGGATATGGGTGGTAATTGGGCTTCTCATTATTCTTTCCTCAACTCTTTTTATGACCAAATTTTGTTAAAAATACTGGCCATAAATTTAGCCATTCAACTATTAAATTAGTCAGCTACTTAATTATTCAGCTACTTAATTATTCAGCTAAGCCTAAAAGTTTATTAATGCGCAAAGCAGTAATTTTACTTTGCTCAACACCGGCATTCTTCAACTCTGTGGCGCGGTCATTTGGTAGACGCGCTTGAAGAAGTTCAAGCATTTCAGCTGCACTTTTGCCTGTGGCGTATACGATAAAAATAAAACCGTATTTTTCATCGTATTCGTTATTGCCATCGGTCAAAGCTTGTAATGTTTCTTCGGTGGCCACGCTTACGCCACTCTGTTCATTACTGGCCAGGCCTTTGGTGTTGGCGTATTTTTTACGTAAGCTTGAAACATCGCCTATTTTTGGGTGACCTTCAAACGCTTGCATTAAGTCAGCTTCTTGGCAAGTTGCCCAAACATCCAATGCCACCTGATGGGCCGCTTCAACATCTGAAAGCGGGCGTGCTTCAACCATGCCTTTTATCCAAGTATCTGAAGTACAGCATGTACCAAAGGCAGCGGTTGCATCCGCTGCATTTAGTGCATTAAGCTCGTCAAGTGTCATGGGTGTTTTAATAGACATAATTACTTACCTGCCACATCTTTGTTTGGGAAGCCAATTACACGTAGACGGCTAATACCACCATCAGGGAACATGTTGACACGAACGTGTGTAAATTCCGCATCCCCTGTTTTCACTTCTTCTTTAAAGAAATGTTCAGCGTCTGCGGTTAGTTTTTGACGTTCAATCACGTCTACCCAGTTTGAATCTTCTGTTGGGTGCTCGCCTGCTGGTAACTTAATGGCTTGCAATGAGAACGACTCTGGGAAGTTACCTTTAAAGTGCGCTGTGTCCACAACCACTTTTTGAATGTTGCCCAGTACACCTAGTTTTAAGATGGCCCAGTCACAAACACGACCGCCACGACGACGCTTAGTTTCCCAACCGTCACCCATGTTCGCACCACGGTTTGGCATAACTAGGTTTTCAGGGTTACTGAAAAACATATCAGATGCTTCAAGTGGACGACCGCCATTTTTAACGTACGCTAAATCTACTGGCTCGCCAGGCAAGAACCAGTTCCAATCGATTACTGGCTCACCGTATACACGTAAACGTGCAACACCGCCGTCAGGGAAAATATTTAAACGTAGGTGAGTAATGGCTTCGTTGCTTTCAACATCAAAAAAGTTATCGCTGTCTGGCTGAACGTCTGATAGTGATAAAACTTCAACCCATTTAGTATCTGCATTTGGCGCATCTGAAGACACACAACCTTCTACTGATACTTTTTGCGGTGCATTACCAGCAAAGTGAGTAGTGCAAACGTTTAGGCCGTGAATAATGCCTTTTGCGCCCAGTTTAATGACACACCAATCATGACCCACAACACGCTTACGACGAGACTCCCAACCGTCCATCCACTGACCGCGATCGGTGAATTTACCCGCAATGAATACAGGATCAGCTGGCTTAAGTAGGTTTTCCATTTCGGCGAAGAAATCATCAGAGCATTCTAGCGCTTGAGCAC
>OJBM01000075.1_pt1 | contig 56955 bp, 52 predicted proteins | sample 1591061 | NCBI WGS metagenome assembly OJBM01 (sample SAMN05416872, study PRJEB24817) | seawater metagenome | isolation source: Sea water | place: Canada:Atlantic | collected 2013-11
ATGCAATTTAGAAATAAGTAAAGATACCCTAGGTATCTTTACTGCTTGAAAGCCCGCAGTAAAAAAACATCACTCGTTCTTTAATGGCACGGGGTTGTAGAGAACCCTTTTGGTCTTTCTACAACCCCGTTTTCCTATTTGTGCGTTAGGCCTTTCTTAAAGTTCTCAACCATATCAATGCGTTGCTGCGTTGCTGGGTGAGTAGATAGAAACTCAGTAAGGTTGCTTGTTTGATCACTGTCATTCTCAGTGTTCTCTGTACTTGAATTCTCAAACTGTTCTTCTAAGCCCTTCATTATACTGGCAAAGGCGTCCACTGGCATGTTGTTATCATGCAGCTGTTGAATGGCGAAGTAATCAGCTTCGCTTTCAAATTCTTTGGAATAATGAAGGTCTAACAATAATGTTGGCAGGCCCGTGACCAAGTCTATGGTGTCAAGATCCCCGGTAAGCAGAATGAGCGCTAGGGTAATCATGGAGTCTTGCAAGGCACGACGTAATAGGTGTTTGTATTTCAGGTGGCCAATTTCATGAAATAAAATCGCCATTAACTCTTGGTTGTTTTTGGCAAGATGCACAATGTCATCGGTAAAAACAATGTGCCCGTCAGGCAGGGCAAATGCGTTGGCACTGTTGCTAGATCTAAACACCAGTTTAGCATTTAAGTTTCGGTCTTTTTGCAAGAAGGGTTTGGCTAGGGCTTGAATATTAGCTTGTTTCTCATCTGGTAATTGACTGGGGTCAAACATGGTTTCATCTAGCAATGAAAGGGTGCTGCCAAAGTGATCAGAAGTGAAATTAGGAAGCTGGTAGGCAATGTATTCGGCCGACTTGGGAATGCCGCTGGTAACAGCGAGCCAAATGAGGCTAATGGTCATGAGTGTGGCGGTGAGCACAAGGGCTAAATTACTTTCTAGTTTGTGAATGACCCCAGCCCAGAAAGACGGAACATGTAACTTTATTAATTTATCAATACTGTCATGATCATCACTAATAAACAGTTGATCATCGCCAAACGCAATTTCTCTTGGAGTATTGCCCACTCGCGATTCTATTTTGGCTTTTGATAATTCAAGTGGCAGTTTTTCGGGGTGGCGATCAATATGTAAAATATGAAGATCGCTTGATTGGCCTTGTAAAACATCCAAGCGAGCTTTCACTCGTTTGGATGTTTTACCATCTAGGTAGATGCCGTTAATGATCATATTAATTAACTAAGTTGACGTTAGGCAAAATCAAATACTTGGCCCAGTTCTTCGCCTAGGGCAGTGACATTTTCTTTTTCAGCGGCAACAAAATTATCCAATGGTTCAGCCGCATCCATAGCAATGCAAGAACACCAGAATTTGGCGATGCGTACTTTGGCTGCCGGCAGGTACAGGCCAAAGGTCGCTAACGTTAGCAGAGCATTGATTAAGACAACTTTACCTAGGCTGCCCATAGTTGCGTGACAGTTAAAAGTGTGTTCTTTAAGGCTGAGTTTATTAAAGAACAGGTTGTTAATTTGCACAATAAAGTACAAAAGAATGCCGATGTAAGTGGCGATCATAATGACAGGCGAAAACAGTACAAGGGAAGGCGCAAATTTCATAATGAGGCCAATGGGTAGACCAATAACTAAACCCACACCAATGACGGTTAGAAAGATCGTGCCGTAGTCAGCATAGCTGGCCTTGAAATCAAAATTCGAAGTACCGTAAGCGCTATTTTTAACTACATACTGATTAAGTTTTAAGAATGCAAGGGGGTATAGAATACCTACACTAAGAATTCCCAGCAGTGGCCATACGTATATGGCCATAAACGCTTCGCCATAGGAGGCTTTAAAACGAAATTGAATGTTGTTGTAAGCGGTCATGCGGCGTTCAAAAGCCAGTGATTGGTTTAAAAAATAGGGAATGGCAAAAATCAATACAATGCTGAAGATTGCATATAATATAGGAGCTGCTTGTGCGGTTAGGGCGAAAATAATTAAAGCGGCCATGGCAATTAAGCGACCCTTTAGAATGGCCATCGGCTCTGCTAAATAACGAAAGTTGATGTTGTCTAGGTAAAGGTTAGAGTAGAAATAGCGATTGTTTCTTACTGTGGCCCAAGCAGAGTAAATGCCCAGTGTTACTATGGTCAGCAGTATATTGACGATCCAGATCTTAAAGTATTCCATGCCTTGGCCACGGAATTCAAAGTTGAGTCTCTGGGGGCGAGTGTCGGGCGTAGCCACTACGGCAGGCGAAGCGTCATTCATAGAACATTCCTTGTTGGTGAACTGTATACTTAATTCGGCCGAGTATATTAATGAAATGTGGCGCGAATTGGAAGCGGGCAGGAAATCATTCGTTAACTGTTCGCTTTGCCGTTAGGGCCCGTTTCTTTTTGTCGCCCTAAGCGGTAACAATCTAAAATGCCAATTAGCCATAAAACCCCTATAGCGATTGAAATACTGCCAATTAGCACGGGACTGGCAGAGTCCAGAGTGTTAAGGATGTCTTGTCGAATTAAAGGCACAATGACGGTAATGTCCATGGGTAGTTGCCCATAAGCGATTTTTTCTGCCATTAATTGTGTTTTTTGAATAACAACAGGAATTTGCTTTACAGGCTCGTAGGCCAAGGCCGCAAGACCAATTAACGTGAGCAGTAAGAATGCCATGGCCTGTTTAGTTTTTTGTAAAATAAAGTAGCCAGCACCAGGAAACACCAGAGTGGAAAACAGTACTGCTTTAAGTGAGAGTTTCAAGATTACTTCCTTGTAAGAGTTTTAAGGTTTTCAATTTTACTTATTTAAATAATTTAATGTGTTGGATAATGCATCTTCAAAAGGAGTGGTTGTCCAGCCTAGTTGCCGCTGAGCTTTGTGACTCACTGGAATAGCCTGCCATTGTAAAAAATGCAGTTGTCCTTTTGGAATAAGAGGCGCTTTGTTAATTAGGTTTGCTAAGCCTTCTCCTAATATTGAAACCCATTTCGCCATATTAAGGGGCATAACGGGCGGTGTTTTAAAGTTTGGATTTATTTTTTGTAATGCCGTTTGGGCCAGGTCGGTTAAAGATTGATACGTGCCACATAAAATAAAACGCTCCCCAGTACCTGCTTGTTCGGCCGCCAATACATGACCTTCGCCAACATCGGGGCCGTACACCAATGGTAATCCACCAGGTAATAAGATGGGTACTTTTTTATTTTTAAGTTTTACAAAAAAATCATTCATGCCAGGTGAATCGGTGGGGCCTGGGCCAAAGAGTCCTGCTGGGTGTAGAAAGATAGCAGGAAGGCCGTTGTCTAATGCGTTAACAACTAATTGGTCTGCTTGTTGTTTAGAGCGTTCGTAAAGTGTGCCTTTTGGGTTTGGGTCAATAATGCTTTCGTCATATTCTTTGCCGCTCAGGCCTTCAAAAACGTCTATGGTGCTGGTGTAAATAAAGCGCTCTATGTTTGCATTAAGGGCCGCTTCAATCATGTTGGCGGTGCCTTGCACATTTACCTTTTGAAAGGTGCCATTGTTTTTCATCCATTGTTCGGGAAAGCCAGCCGCATGAAAAACCCATTGGCAATCTTGCATGGCTGCTTTTAATGATTCTGGCTGGCAAATGTCACCTTGAACCAAGGTGCATTGAGAGGGAAGTAAACGCTGACCTTTATTTAGGTCTCGTACCAAAGCTTTCACGTTATAGTTTCGTTTTAATAAGCTTTGAATGATATTAAAGCCCACTAAACCTGTTCCACCTGTAACCAAGACCGATTTCATTTTTATTGTGTCCGGAATGAGAAAGTATTTTGATAGTAAGGCACAGTGCAAAATATGTATAGCCAAGCCATTCTCAAAAAAGTTATTTTGAGAATGGCTTGTTGCTTTAAAGCGGGAAAGTAATTAAAACAGATTAAGGGGTAAGAACAGTGTCGTAAGCCACTGGTAATAAATCGGGGTGGCTTAACGAGTAATGTAAGCCGCGACTTTCTTTTCGTAAAATGGCACAGCGAATAATAAGCTCGGCCACTTCCACTAGGTTTCGCAATTCTAATAAATCGCTGCTTACCTTGTGGTCTTGGTAAAACTCATCAATTTCTTGGCGAAGTAATGCCACGCGGTGTTGGGCGCGCACTAAGCGCTTATCGGTCCGAACAATGCCCACGTAATCCCACATGAAGCGACGTAATTCATCCCAGTTGTGGCTGATAACCACGTCTTCATCGCTGTCGGTTACTTTGCTTTCATCCCAGTCGGGTGCAAACGGTACGTCTTGCTTTTCTTTAATGACTTTTATGATGTGCTGGGCGGCGCTTTGCCCGTAAACAATGCATTCAAGCAGTGAATTGCTGGCCAAGCGGTTTGCACCATGTAAACCGGTATGGGCGCTTTCACCCACTGAATATAAATTAGGTACATCGGTACGGCCTGCTTCATCAGTCACAATGCCGCCACAGGTGTAATGGGCGGCGGGTACCACTGGGATAGGCTGTTTGGCCATATCTATGCCGTATTCTAGGCAGCGCTCGTAAATAGTGGGGAAGTGCTCAACGATAAAGGCTTTGCTTTTATGGCTAATGTCTAAATAAAGGCAGTCGGCACCTAGGCGTTTCATTTCGTGGTCGATGGCACGGGCCACAATATCCCGAGGAGCCAGTTCACCACGCTCATCAAACTTGTGCATGAAGCGCTCGCCATTGGGTAATAATAAATAACCGCCTTCGCCACGCACCGCTTCGGTAATCAAAAAGCTTTTGGCTTGTGGGTGGTACAGGCAAGTGGGGTGAAACTGGTTGAACTCCATGTTAGCCACACGGCAACCGGCTCGCCATGCCATGGCAATGCCGTCACCCGACGTGCCATCGGGATTACTGGTATAAAGGTAGGCTTTACTGGCGCCGCCTGAAGCGATGACCACGGTGCGCGCCCGAAAAGTTTCCACATGACCGGTATTATCATTTAAGACATACGCGCCCACTACGCCCTTGCCGGGCATTTTAAATTTTTCACAGGTAATTAAATCCAGAGCCATGCGGTGTTCAAATAAAGCAATATTGGGGTGGTTAATGGCTTGGCTTATGAGTGCTTGGCTGACGGCTACACCGGTGGCATCGGCGGCGTGAATAATGCGCCGATGGCTATGGCCACCTTCTTTAGTGAGATGGTATTCATCGTTGTTGTCTTTACTGAATTGAACCTGCTGTTCAATAAGCCATTTAATGGCATCTTCGCTGTTCTCAACCGTGTGTTTAACGGCATTATAATTACATAAGCCAGCGCCAGCATTGAGAGTGTCATCTACATGGGCCTGAACGCTGTCTTTGCTATCTAATACTGCTGCGATGCCCCCTTGTGCCCAGCGCGTACTGCCGCTGTCTAGGGCGTCTTTGCTTAAAATGGCAACTTTGGCATGATCCGCTACGTTTAGAGCCACAGCCAAGCCTGCTGCGCCACTGCCGATAACGAGTACATCAAAAACCTGTCGCTGATCCATATTCTGCTATGCCTCGCTTTGAGCGTAACCTGTGATTTTATGAGGGTTAGTAGATTTATAAAGGCCGTCACTATACTGACAACCATAGAAATAAAGAAGTATCCCCATTCCCCTAATGTTCAAGAAACAGCGTAAAATGCCGTTTTTAAAATTAAATAGTCAAATAGGGTGAACTTTTCCCTTAAGGCTGCTTCTAATTTACTCAATACAGCAGCATGACAATATATTGAGCCCCACTATTATAATTAACGGGGACGGTCATAAACTGCATTGGAACAACATGGGGAAGTAATGTCGCAACAGGATACAGACCAGCAATTGGTGCAAAGGGTTCAAAAAGGAGATAAGCGTGCCTTTGACCTTTTAGTGCTTAAATACCAGCACAAGGTGATGTCACTGGTTTCACGTTATATTCGTGACCACAGTGAAGTTCAGGATATTGCCCAGGAAGCGTTTATAAAGGCCTATCGAGCCTTACCTAATTTTCGCGGCGACAGTCAATTTTATACTTGGCTTTACCGTATCGCAGTGAATACCGCTAAAAACTACTTAGTCACCCAAGGGCGTAGGCCACCAGCACAAGATATGGATGTGGGTGATGCTGAGAATATCGGTCCATCTGGTTATCTAACCGATATCGCCACCCCTGACACATTATTGGCAAGAGATGAGTTAAAAAGTGTGGTGTTTGATGCCATTGAAAAATTGCCTAATGAATTACGCACCGCCATTACATTGCGAGAAATGGATGGCATGAGCTATGAAGATATTGGCGAGGTGATGCAATGTCCTATTGGTACGGTTCGATCGCGTATTTTTAGGGCAAGGGAAACCATTGATAAAGCCATGGCACCTTTACTTGAGCACAGTGCCGGAGAAACGGCCTAATACATTACGGTTTGGAGGCTGTAAAAGGCAGTGCCTTAAGCATTCGACAAATACAGTAAAAATAATTTGAGGGACAAGCAATGATCATGTGTAGTGAACGAAATAACCCCTTGTGTGTCTTACATGAATACAACGCAGATAAAGCAGCCTAAGGGCTAGAGGTGACTATGAGCGATAAAGAAAATGAAGCCCTATCGGCCCTAATGGATGGTGAACTGGATGAAATGTCGCTACTACGCACATTGAATCAGTTAGATGAAGAGCCAGAGCTAAAGGAAACTTGGTCTCGCTACCACTTACAAAGAGACACGATGAAAGGTGATGCATCGGTTTTTAGCTCAATTGATATCAGTGGTGCCATCAGCGCTGCCATTGAGGGCGAAGAGCAAGTAACGGCCATAAATCAGCCGAAAGAAAATAAACCTTGGTGGAAAGCCGTGGCAGGGTTGTCGGTGGCCGCTTCTGTGGCTATGGCAATCGTAATCGGTGCTCGTTTTAATCCGTTAGTGGACACTCAAGATGTTCAGCAAGTGGCCAGTAAAACACAAGTGAAAGTAGTGACCCCTGAAATTACGTTAGTGAAGGGGCCAAGCATGGTAGCTCAAACGAATAACAGCCTTGATGGGGTTGATGAGAAATCTTTGCAACAGGCTCAAGAGCGCTTAAATAGTTACTTGAAGCAACATGCGCAAGACAGTGCGTTAGGCCAAGGCCGAACCGCCATGCCTTATGCCCGAGTCGTGAACTTTGAATCTACTTCTAAACAGACCAAGGGGAACTGATGTTACGTTGGGTTATTGCAATGGGTGCAGTGCTTGCCTCGCTATTGAGTGTAAACGCTGTATTTGCAGAAGAAGATAAGCAGTCCCTTAGCGCTCAAGGCTGGTATGAAAAAATGCTCGATAAGGCTCCTATGGCCATGTACGAGGGCATTTTTATTCACCAAGCTGGCAATCAAATGCAAAGTGTGGAGATTGTGCATGGCGCCCGAGATGGGCAAATTTGGGAGCGTTTACTTCACTTGGACGGCCCTAGTCGTGAAATTATTCGCCGCGGTGAGGATTTGTATTGCATACATCCTAATAAATCAGTTGAGCAGCTTCAGCAAAAAGGCAGTTCACCGTTTGGCAATAAACCCTTAGGGAGTAGTCGTCAATTAAGTAAAGCCTACCAATTTAGATTGATCGGCCAGCAACGTATTGCAGGTCGCTTGGTAATGGGGGTGCAGTTGGTGCCTATTGATGGGATGCGTCATGCTTACCAAATATGGTTGGACCAACAAACCTATGTGCCGTTGCGCACTGAGCTTATTACTTTAAAAGGCCAAGTACTTGAGCGTTATCAATTTAGCTATTTTAAAGTGGCCACTGAATTTAACGAAAAGCGTTTCGAGCCAAGAAGTGTAGGTGTTGAATTGGAGCTGGCCCAAGAAGGTGAGGTGCTACAAGCCAGTAACGAAGATGTGTTGGAATGGCGTTTAAATTGGATGCCCATAGGGTTTGTGGACCAAGCCTCTAAAGGTTATGCGCCTAAGTTGTCAGCCAGACGCATTTACAGCGATGGCATTGTGATGTTTTCTGTATATGTTGAAAACGTAGACAAAGTGCAAGATGAAGGCACTGTTCAAGCCGGTCCCACTGCATTATCGGTGCAGCATAAACAGTGGCAAGGACAGACCCATCGCATTACTGTTGTAGGCGAGGTGCCCAGTGCAACTGCTGCTAGAATAGCCCAAAGCGTCGAGCTCCTGTAAATTTGAACTGGCGAAAATTGATAGCATGCATGGGTTTGTGTTATCGATTTTTCGCTGGTTGTACGGCACTCTTAAATACTGTAAAACCTTGGCATTATCATTATGACAGATGAATTGTGATTAAGAATGGTTGAAGAAACAGCGCAAATTATAAAAGTGGAAGGTGATGTGGCTTGGGTTCAAGCGATACAGAAAACCGCTTGTGGCTCTTGCCAAGCTCAAAAGGGCTGTGGACATAGTTTGCTGGCTAAGGTGGGCCAAAAGAAAATTGAATTACCTGTTGCCACTAATGATGTCTATGCAGAGGTGGGTGATCAGGTGGTGATTGGCGTGCCTGAGCAAGCCATATTGCGTTCTTCTTTGTTGATGTATGGCTTGCCTCTTGTGGTCATGATGTCAGTGGCCTTATTGGCAAGTTTGCTAGAAATGCCAGAAGGGCCCAGTGTCATAGCCTCATTCATTGCGCTTATATTTGGCTTTGTTTTGGTTAATCTAAGAAGTAAACACATGAATTTTGCGCAGTGGCAGCCTAGGCTTCTACGTAGGGTAAGTTTCGAGCAAAGCTTGATACCTATGTGTGACGCTAGCAAAGTGTAATTTAAACCTAAAAATAAAATTTAATTCGAAACCCGTAAACAAAAGAGGAATGGAGTCTAAATGAGACGGTTATCCTATTCATTCATAAGCATTTATTTTGTATTTTTCTCCCTTTTTACCTCCATAAGCCACGCTCAGTTGCCAGATTTTACTGATTTAGTGGAGGATGCAGGCCCCGCGGTGGTAAACATTAGCACCACGCAAAAACATCAAGGGCGTCTTGGAAATATGGACGTGCCTCAAGGTGTGCCGGATATTTTTAGGCATTTTTTTGGTGTACCTCAAACTCCGCGCTCTCAACCTAGAGGGCAAGATCAGCAGCGCGCTTCATTGGGTTCAGGTTTTATTGTCAGCCGCGATGGCTACATTCTTACCAATAATCATGTCATAGAAGGGGCTGACCAAATATTTGTACGCTTAAATGACCGTCGTGAGTTTGAGGCGCGCTTAATTGGCAGTGATGCCAGTTCAGATTTGGCGTTGCTAAAGGTGGAAGCCAGTGGCTTGCCTATCGTTGAGACCGGTAATAGCGAGAAATTAAAAGTAGGTGAATGGGTGGTAGCCATTGGCAGTCCATTTGGCTTTGATTATAGCGTGACGGCTGGCATCGTGAGTGCGAAAGGTCGCAGTTTGCCCAATGAAAACTATGTGCCGTTTATTCAAACCGATGTCGCCATTAACCCTGGAAACTCAGGTGGCCCATTGTTTAATTTAGAGGGTGAAGTGGTGGGCATTAATTCCCAAATTTATACCCGAAGTGGTGGCTTCATGGGCTTATCTTTTGCGATTCCCATTAATGTGGCCATGGAAGTGGTGGAGCAACTAAAGGAAAGCGGCTCAGTTAGTCGTGGTTGGTTAGGGGTGGCCATTCAAGAGGTGGATAAAGAATTGGCCGAATCTTTTGGCCTGAAAAAAGCCTCCGGAGCCCTTGTGAGTCAGGTGGTTCAGCATGGCCCTGCAGCAGATGCTGGTATTCAAAATGGCGATATTATCACGGCATTTAATAACAAGGCTGTGGTGTTGAGCAGTGATTTGCCACATTTGGTAGGACGGGTGCGTCCAGGGAATAAGGCGACGTTAAGCATTATTCGCTATGGTAAAGCTAAAAATTTAACCGTGAAAATCGGAGAGTTACCTACTCAAGGTACTGCAGTCGCCAGCAATAAACCTTCTTTTCAACCAAGCGCATCTAATCGGCTGGGGCTTGAAGTAACACAGCTAACCCTTACCCAGAAAAAACAATGGGATACAGAGGGGGTGATGGTAAGCCGGGTAAGTCAAGGGTCGGGTGCCAATGCCGGTTTAGTAACGGGGGATGTTGTCACTATGATTAATGGCAAAATCATTCGCGATATTGATGACTTTCAGAAAGTGGTTAAAAATTTGAGAAGTGGAAGTGTTGTTCCCATGCGAATCGTTCGCCGTGGTCAGCCTATGTTTATTCCCTTAAGGGTTAAGGATTGATCAATCCAGCCTAACATTGCGGCCAATAGCGTGTTTATTGGCCGTAGTCACGACTCCTTACGCATTTGCCAATAGCCCAAGTGGGTCAAGTGGTGTAAAATTGCCCGCATTTATCAGCTATTAGGTTTGCATCTGCGTGAGTAATCTGCGACATATTCGTAACTTTTCCATCATTGCCCATATCGATCACGGCAAATCTACATTGGCTGACCGCTTTATCTCTCATTGCGAGGGCTTGACTGATCGTGAAATGCAGGCACAAGTACTCGATAGCATGGATATCGAGCGTGAACGAGGCATTACCATTAAAGCCCAAAGTGTTACTTTGGACTATAAAGCACGTGATGGTGAAACCTACCAACTTAATTTCATTGATACCCCTGGGCACGTAGACTTTAGTTATGAAGTTTCCCGTTCCTTAGCGGCCTGTGAAGGGGCTTTACTGGTTGTGGATGCTGCGCAAGGGGTTGAAGCGCAATCTGTGGCAAACTGCTATACAGCCATTGAACAAGACTTAGATGTGGTGCCCGTTTTGAATAAAATGGACCTTCCACAAGCCGACCCAGAAAAAGTAAGTCAAGAAATTGAAGATATTATCGGCATCGATGCCAGTGAAGCGGTGCAATGTAGCGCTAAAAGCGGTTTGGGTATTGAAGATGTTTTAGAGGAAATCATTCATAAAATCCCTTCACCTAAGGGAAATATCGATGACAACTTACAATGCCTTATTATAGATTCTTGGTTTGACACGTATCTTGGCGTTGTATCCTTAGTGCGGGTAGTCAATGGTACGCTTAAAAAAGGCGATAAAATCCGAATTAAAAGTACCGGACGAGATTGGCAAGCAGACAGTGTGGGCATTTTTACCCCCAAACGTGAAGTGACCAATGTTTTAAGAGCTGGTGAAGTTGGCTTTATTTGCGCGGGCATTAAAGACATTCAAGGTGCCCCTGTCGGCGATACCATGGTGCTGTCTCGTAAAGCAGATGAAACAGATATGCTACCTGGATTTGCCAAAGTAAAACCTCAGGTGTACGCAGGTTTATTCCCCATGTCTTCAGATCAATATGAAGATTTTCGTGATGCCTTAGAAAAACTTTCTCTAAATGATGCCTCATTGTTTTATGAGCCAGAATCCTCAGACGCATTAGGGTTGGGTTTCCGTTGTGGCTTCCTTGGCATGCTGCATATGGAAATTATTCAAGAGCGTTTAGAGCGTGAATATGATCTAGATTTAATCACCACAGCGCCAACCGTTGTGTATGAATTGGCCATGAGTAATGGTGAAATAATTGAAGTAGCGAACCCTTCTCGTTTGCCAGATCCAAGTAAAATAGATGAAATGCGTGAGCCTATTTGCGAGGCGAATATTTTGGTGCCGCAAGCAATGGTGGGCAACGTTATCACCTTGTGTATTGATAAGCGTGGTGTTCAAAAGGATATGACGTTTGCAGGTGCGCAAGTAAGCCTTAAATACGACATTCCAATGAGTGAAGTGGTTGGGGATTTCTTTGACCGCCTAAAGTCAGCCAGTAAAGGCTATGCCTCTTTAGATTATGGTTTTAGTTACTTTCAAGATGCGCCTTTGGTACGCATGGATGTACTGATAAACGGTGAGCGAGTAGATGCCTTGGCAGTGATTATACATAAGGATAAAACACGTTCTTATGGCCGTGCTTTATGTGAAAAATTGGCCGAGCTTATTCCTAGGCAAATGTTCGATGTTGCCATTCAAGCGGCTGTAAGCAATAACATTGTTGCCAGATCTACCGTTAAAGCGTTGCGTAAAAACGTGACCGCTAAATGTTACGGTGGTGATGTAAGTCGTAAGAAAAAACTACTACAAAAACAAAAAGCGGGTAAAAAGCGTATGAAGCAAGTGGGTAATGTTGAAGTACCTCAATCTGCTTTCCATGCAGTTTTATCAATTGACAGCTAAAATACTTATGGGGCGGCTATTGTTGCTGCTCTATAAAGATCTACTTGGGAAGGCCGATGTATAAGCAAAGAGGCGGAAGCGCCATATTCTTATTGATGATGATGGTATTGGCCTTTTCTGGTTTTTTTACCTTCCTTAAAGTTTTGCCCTTGTATACCCAGGACTGGTCTGTAGAGACCGTACTTGAGAATATACAGCAAGAATCGACAGAGAATAAGTTTACCCGAAGTCGAGTATACGACATGCTTCAAAAACGCTTTTCGATAAATGGCGTATCAGAACTTATGGAGTTTGTTGAAGTCTCGGGAGCAGGTAGCAACGTGATCATTGATATGGAATATGAACGCCGCGTACCTTTGATTTCGAATATCGAACTTGTTGCCACCTTTAATCATTATATAGATCTCAGTGAATAATCCTCTAATAAAATTAAGCCAACGTATTGGCTACAGCTTTAATGACGAAAGCCTAGTTCAACTGGCTTTAACGCATCGCAGCTGCGGTAACAAAAATAATGAACGCCTGGAGTTTTTAGGCGATTCCATCGTTAACTTTGTTATTGCGGAAGCCCTTTACAGAAAATTTCCTCAAGCAAAAGAAGGGCAACTAAGCCGTTTACGGGCCGACATGGTAAGGGGCACAACCCTTGCTGAAATCGCTCGTGAATTTGAACTGGGTGAATTTTTACAGTTAGGCTCAGGTGAATTAAAAAGTGGCGGTCATAATCGCGAATCAATTCTCGCCGACGTGGTAGAGGCCATTATTGGCGCCATTTATTTAGATTCGGGCATGGCAGTGGCCAATGAACAAATCTTAAACTGGTATGAAAGCCGTTTGGCTGGCCTTACTTTAGATGCGGTCATTAAAGACGCTAAGACTCGTTTACAAGAGCATCTGCAAAAAAGTAAGCATCGTTTGCCTAAATATGAAGTGACTGAAATTTTTGGTCAGGCTCATGACCAAAAATTTAAAGTGAGCTGTTGGGTGGAAAAACTACCCGAGATCACAGTAGGGATAGGCAGCAGTCGCCGCTTTGCTGAGCAAAGCGCCGCCGAGAAAGCCCTTAAAGCATTAGGAGTAGAATAATGACAGAAAAGTGCGGTTACATTGCCATTGTAGGTCGACCTAATGTGGGTAAATCAACTTTACTGAATCGTATTCTGGGGCAAAAGCTTAGTATTACTTCTCGTAAGCCACAAACCACACGTCATCAAATTGTGGGTATGAAAACCACTGACGATGTACAGGCTATTTATGTAGACACTCCTGGGCTACATGAAGGTTACAGCGAAAAAGCCTTGAATCGATATATTAACAAAGTAGCTTCTAGCGCTATTAAAGATGTTGATTTAGTGGTGTTTGTGATTGATCGTACTAAGTGGACACCAGAAGACGAAGTGGTTTTACAGAAAATAAAAGCCGCTAATGTACCTTGTATTTTGGTGGTTAATAAAATCGACTTCCTAGAAGATAAATCTTCTCTTTTGCCTTTTTTAAAGGAAGTGGCCGAGAAAATGAACTTCCTAGAAGTATTCCCTGCCAGTGCCAAATTAGGCAAAAATATAGAAGAGCTAGAAAAAGGAATTGCCAAGTACATTCCCGAAGGCATGCACTTTTACGATAAAGACCAGTTCACTGATCGTAGTGCACGTTTCTTAGCAGCAGAACTAGTACGTGAAAAAATAATGCGCCAATTAGGTGAAGAACTACCTTATTCGGTGACAGTTGAAATCGAAAAATTCGAAGAAACTAACCGCTTAATCACCATTCATGCACTTATTTTAGTTGAGCGTGATGGTCAAAAGAAAATCATTATCGGTGATAAAGGTGAGCGTATTAAGCAAATTGGTACCGATGCTCGCTTAGATATGGAAAAATTATTCGATAGTAAAATTATGCTTCACACTTGGGTGAAAGTGAAAGGCGGTTGGGCCGATGATGAACGTGCTCTAAAGTCTCTTGGCTACAATGATGTAGACTAATTAAAAAACACCATGGAAAAACAGCGTGCGTACGTTTTACATTCTCGCTCTTATCGTGAAACCAGCGCCATGGTGGATTTTTTTACTCCTGACTTTGGCTTGATTCGTTGTATTGCTCGTGGCATTAAAAAACAAATGAGCCAAGGGCAGAGTTTGCAGCCTTTTTCGCAATATAATATTCAATTTGATGGCGATGGCGATCTTAAAAATTTAGATCAGTATGAAAGCATTGGCTTGCCAGTATTACTGAAGGGCGATACTTTATTTAGCGGTTTCTATATTAACGAAGTGTTACAACGAGCGCTTAGAAGTGAAGCGGATGTAGAGTCCGAGCTTCTATTTGAAGCCTATGAAGATGTGCTCGTTAACCTTACCAGTTACAATCTTGAATTATCTCTGCGTCAATTTGAACTTACATTACTTGAGCACATGGGCCAGTCTTATGAGTGGGCTATGGACTTTAGAAGTGGGCTTATGATCGATGCTAAAAGCCATTACGGGTTTTACGTGGAGCAAGGCATGTCACGAGTGAGTACGGCTTACGCTAATAAAAGTCCCAGTAATTGCTTTTATGGCGAGGATTTGTTGATGCTGTCTCAGGGTAATCTTGAAAACTCCAACACTTTAAAAATGGCCAAACGTTTGTTACGTTTGGCGTTACGGCCTATTATTGGCTATAAACCACTTCAAGCCAGAGAGCTGCTTAAGCAGTTTCGTCAAATCTCGCAATAATATTTAGCAGTAGGAGCGTGTGTGAAAGCCACTAATCGAGTTTTATTAGGTGTTAATATTGATCATATTGCGACTTTACGGCAGGCTCGCGGAACCCGTTACCCTGATCCTGTTCAGGCGGCCTTAATAGCCGAAGAAGCAGGGGCTGATGGCATTACGTTACACTTACGCGAAGATCGCCGTCATATCCAAGATCGTGATGTGTTGCTGTTAAGTCAAATGCTGAACACTCGTATGAATTTGGAAATGGCTGTTACCGAAGAAATGGTGAATATTGCCCTTAAGGTAAAGCCAGCTTGTGTCTGTTTAGTGCCTGAAAAACGTGAAGAGCTCACTACAGAAGGTGGCTTGAATGTTATTGGAAATGAAGTGGCAATAAAATCGGCATGTGATCGCTTAGCGCAAGTGGGCAGTGAAGTGTCTTTATTTATTGATGCTGATGAAAAACAAATCGACGCGGCAGTGCGTTGCGGGGCTCCCGTTATTGAAATTCATACGGGACATTATGCCGATGCTAAATCACCTGCTATTCAGCTAAAAGAGCTCGAGAAAATCACTCAGGGTGTGGCTTATGCATTGAAAAAAGGCCTGATAGTCAATGCAGGTCACGGCTTGCATTACCATAACACCGAAGCCATTGCTGCCATTGCAGGCATTAATGAATTGAATATTGGCCACAGTATTATTGCTCACGCAGCATTTGTGGGTTTAAAAACAGCCGTCAAAGAAATGCGAGAATTAATTACGCTCGCTTCTCCTAGTATTTAATATGACCATTGCTATTGGAACTGACATTGTTGAAATAGAACGCATAGCTCAGAGCTTCTCTCGTCAAGGAGATAGACTGGTGAAGCGCGTTCTAATGGCCAGCGAACTCGCACGCTTCCACAGCATTGAAAACACAAATATCAAATTGGCTTTTTTGGCCAAGCGTTGGTGTGCAAAAGAATCCGTGGCTAAGGCGTTGGGAACTGGAATTGCAAAAGGGGTTGGTTTTCAGCAAATAGAAATAGTGAATGATGACCTTGGTGCGCCTTTAGTTATTTTACATGAAGGTGCATTGGCTCGGTTACAGGCAATGGGTGCTAGCAAAGCCCTCATCAGTCTAAGTGATGAACAGCACTATGCATTGGCTTTTTGTACGCTGGTGTAATTTTTGTTTGATTAGGCGCTGATTAAAAATCGGCGCCATATTGATTGGTTAATTCAGTTCAATCTCATCTAGGCGCTCTAGCCACTGACTTTCTTTGTCCCAGCTTAATAACTCTTGAATGGCTTGGGTTAAGTTTTGTTTGCAAGTGGGCCAGCTTTCGCATTGAGTCTTTAAACAGGTTTCCGCACTATCCAGTGCTGCTCTTAGGTTTTCTGCCCCCACGTATTTGCATAAACCATGGGTTTTATGAACCACTTCTAGTAAATTTTTTGGCTCGTCAGTTTTAATTTTTTCTTGTAAAAATCTGGACTCACTGATTAATCCTAGCAGCATTGTTTTTGCCAGTTCGCTTTTTCCGCCGGCTAGTTTTAAAGATAACGCCCAGTCAAGGGCGAGGGTTTTATCGGTAGGCGAAGGTAATTGGCTGACTTGTGGCCAGCCTTTTACATAACTGGTTTTGCCGAGTTGCTGGAAATGAGTCCATTTTGTTAAAGTGTGGATTAACTGTTCTTCACTAATGGGTTTAGTGAGGTAATCGTCAAAGCCACTTTGCAATAATTTTTTACGCTCGTTAGGTAAGGCGTGTGCAGTGAGAGCCACTAAGGGAGTATGTCCGTTGATGGCTTGCTTGCGAATTTCCTCAGTGGCCTTCACGCCATCTAGATCAGGCATTTGTATGTCCATGAAAATTAAATCAAATCTTTCTGTGGTTCCCAGTTGAACCGCTTCAATGCCCCCTCGGGCCTTCACTACATTTACATTTAAATCTTCTAGCCAGGTGCTAAGCAGTTCTAAGTTAGGGCCGTTGTCATCCACTGCCAAAATCTTTAGAGGGGTTTTACTTAATAGATCCATTTGCGGTTGCAGGTTATCCCCTAATATATCTTCTACGCTTTGTCTCAGGCGTCTAAAGGAAATTGGGTAAACCAAATTATGATCCAGGTGGTGCTCTTGTAGGGTCGATAAGAAATGACTTTCATTGTTGGGCAGTAGAGCCACTACGTCGGATTGTTGTTTGATCAGTTGTATTTGGCTGTGTTCTGTTTGATTGTTAATTTCAATAAAACAAATGCTGGCGGCCTGCTTGGATTGAGCCACCAATAATTTAGGCAGGTCTTGAAATACTTCGACTTTAAAGCCAAGGTTATTTAGCTGGTGTTGCAGTGCTTGGCGGGTGCTTTCCCAATGGCTAAGCATATAGACTGTTTTTTGATACCAGGGTGCATCAACGCACGAATCCATTTCCATGGTGCAAACTGAAAATTGACCGGTAAACCAAAATTGTGAGCCTTGATTGGTTTCACTGTTAAAACCAATGTCACCTTGCATGTGTTCTACTAAGTAGCTGCTAATCACCAGTCCTAAACCTGTGCCACCATAACGGCGAGTAGTAGAGGCATCTGCTTGACTGAAGGCTTTAAATAGATTTTTTTGCTGTTCTTGATTAAGGCCAATGCCTGTGTCGGTGATGGTGACTTTTAAAGCTACCTTTTTCTTAATTTGCTCTTCAACCATAATGCGAACAATAACCGAGCCACTTTCGGTAAATTTAATGGCGTTACTCACTAAATTGGTCAGTACCTGTTTAATGCGTACCGGGTCAGCCATGATTTCAGAGGGCACGTCTTGGTACACTAGGGCGGTAAGTTCTAGGCCTTTTTTATGGGCCTCAGGGGCTAGCATGGACAGTACTTCATCGGCAATGTCACGAATGTGCACTGGTACACTGTCTAGCACTAGCTTGCCGGCTTCAATTTTTGAGAAGTCGAGAATGTCGTTGATGATGCTTAATAAACTAGAAGATGATACTTCTATAGTGTTGAGGTATTCCTGTTGGCGTTTATTTAAGCGGGTTTTTTCAAGTAGTTTACTGAAACCTAAAATACCATTCAGAGGGGTACGAATTTCATGACTCATATTGGCAAGAAATTCAGACTTAGTATTGCTCGACTCCAAAGCTGAGCGTCGTGCTAGGCTCAATTCGATATTTTGAACTTCCATTTCTTCAAGGGTTTCTTTTAAATCCTGAGTGGCTTGTTCGATGCTATCTTGCAGTTCTTGCTGAGCCCTTTGTAAGCTGGCCGCCATGGAATTAATGCCGTTGGCCAGTTCATCAAATTCAGTGTGTTCAGACAATTGAATACGCGCTTCAAGATTACCTGATTCTAATTGCTCCAGAGCACTGGCCACATGCTGAAGAGGGCGGGTAATGCTAGCACTGGCCCGATAGGCCAAATATAGGGCCAAAGCACACAAGGATAAGACTAAAATTAAACTGCTGAGTAGGGCTTGGTACTGGCTAAGTTGTGTATTTTTGGTGGTGAATTCTAATTCAATCCAACCTAATAAATTGGCTTTTAGGGCGTCTCCCTGAGCAAAAATAGGCGCTCTAACCCGAATAGAGCTTGGGGTTTCAAAGCGGTGAACCTGTTGCTCGATGATACGCCTTGATGAGGCTTCAAGCATGTTCGGGCCTAAATTAATCAAAACGTTTTGTTTAGGGTCAAGTAGGGCAAGGCTGCGCATATGGGGTAAATCTAGAAAGGGTTTAAGCGTGTCTTGCTGAGTTTGACTGTCTTTTTCCATGAGGCTGGCCGATTGTAAGGCCAGCTGACGGCTTAAAATCACGGCTTGCTCACTTGCTTGCTCTTCAAGTAGGGAATACTGCTCGGCACTGAAATAGCTTCCTAATAATGCAGCGCTAATTAAGCACGGTAGGAGCGTAATCATTAATAGGCGTTTTTGAATGCCCCAATAATTCATAATTTATGACGACTCAGTAATTTTATGGGGGCCATTCTAGCAGTAATTTATGGCCATATGCTGGGATAAAAGGGGCATTGCTGGATATGCTATAAGGAAATTGCCATTAGATATTACTAATGGCCAGAGTTTGCAGGTATTATTCCCGAAAATGGTTATATAAAAGTGAATATATTATGGATTTCCCCACCATTGCCGATTATGTAGGTGGCACTCCCTTGGTGCGTTTACAGCGTTTAGGCACCCATACCAGCAATACCATTCTGCTTAAACTGGAAGGCAATAACCCAGCTGGGTCGGTAAAAGACCGTCCTGCTTTAAGTATGATTAATCGCGCAGAAGCCAAAGGTGATATTAAGCCAGGTGACACGTTGATAGAAGCCACCAGTGGCAATACAGGGATTGCACTGGCCATGGTGTCAGCCATTAAGGGCTACAACATGGTGCTGATCATGCCTGATAACCTTAGTATGGAGCGCCGATGGGCCATGGAAGCTTATGGTGCTAAGTTAATTTTGGTCACCCAAGAACAAGGTATGGAATATGCTAGAGACCTAGCCCTTGATATGCAGAAAAGGGGCGAAGGTGTGGTGCTGGATCAATTTTCTAATCTAGATAACCCAATAGCCCACTATGAAGGTACTGGCCCAGAAATTTGGCAAGATACACAAGGTAAGGTCACTCATTTTGTAAGTGCCATGGGTACCACTGGAACCATCATGGGAACCAGCCAATACCTCAAAGAGAAAAGCCCTGATATCCAAATAGTGGGCTTACAACCAGAAGACGGCGCGTCCATTCCTGGTATTCGTCGCTGGCCTGAAGCCTATTTGCCTAAGATTTTTGATGCCAGCAAAGTGGATAGCGTGATTGATATTGACCAGTTGTCCGCAGAAAACACTATGCGTCAATTGGCCAGAGAAGAGGGTATCTTTTGTGGCGTTAGCTCAGGTGGCGCAGTGGCGGGTGCCTTAAAACTGAATGAGACGCTTGAAAATGCAGTGATTGTGGCCATTATTTGCGACCGAGGTGACCGCTATTTGTCAACGGGCATCTATAATGAGCCCGAGCAGCAGGACCTGTAGGCTGCTAAAAATAAGGTTTCAAGTGTGAGCGTGCTTGAAATTAGAATAATTAGGGCCATATAGGCGTTAAATTTTGCGCTATTTTTTATGTATTTTGGAGTTCTAAATTAGTGGCTATTGTTAAGCAAAGCAAAAAGGCACGTCGTCCTAAATTGGAGGATGCCGTGGTGGAGATTCATGGATTAAGTCATGAAGCTCAAGGTGTCAGCCGTAGCCAAGATAAAGTTATGTTTGTGTCTGGCGCTTTGCCATCAGAGACCGTTAAAGTGCGCATTGAAAAAGAAATGCGCAATTTTAACCACGCTAAATTACTTGAGATTATGAATCCAAGTCCAGAGCGTGTCACTGCTCCTTGTCCCCACTATAGCCGTTGTGGAGCCTGTCAGCTGCAGCATTTACAGGCTGATAAGCAATTAGGGTACAAGCAGTCTAACCTCCATGAACAACTGACTCGCCAATTAAAATTAACCGACATCCCCTGGCAAAGCCCTATTACCAGTGAAGATCTGGGTTATCGACGCCGTGCTCGTTTAGGGGTGCGTTATCGTAATAAGGTAGATGAAATTATTGTGGGTTTTCGTGAAGAAGCCAATAGTCATTTAACCAATATTGATGCGTGTCAGGTTCTCCAACCATCTTTATCAAAACTCATTGAACCTTTGCGGCAGTTAATTACTCTACTGCATGCTAAATCTCGCATCACTCAATTAGAGCTTATCGCATCGGATCATTGTGATGTGGTGGTAATGAGGCATTTGAAAAACATCACCGAGGCTGACCAGAAGCTCATTAAAAAATGGGCGCAAGATAATGAAGTTAATTTTTATCTTCAAGGAGATGAGGCACAGAATTTACATTGCCTTTGGCCAATAGATCTTGAGTCTCAAAAGCTAAGTTATGAAGTACTGGGTCAAACGTTAGATTTTAATGTGAAGAATTTTATTCAGGGCAATGCCCAAGTCAATAAAGCCATGGTATCTCAGGCCCTTGATTGGCTAGATGCCAAACCAGAAGAGACACTTTTAGATTTATATGCGGGCATCGGTAATTTTAGTATTCCAGCCGCTAAGCATTTTAAAGAAGTGACAGCGGTAGAAGGCATTAGCAGTATGGTGGGGCAAATAGAGCATAACGCCCAATTAAACCAGCTAGATAATATTCAAGCTCAAGTTATGAATTTAAGTGACGATGTACTACATCAGCGTTTACCTAAAGTCAGTGCTGTTTTGTTAGACCCCCCCAGAACGGGCGCTGCAGAATTGATGCCTTGGTTAGCAAAACAATCATCAAGAATTTTATATGTGGCCTGCGAGCCTAGCTCACTGGTGCGTGATGCCAAGGCGTTAATAGATGCGGGTTTTAAATTAAAAAAAATAGCGGTAATGGATATGTTTCCCCATACCAAGCATGTTGAAAGCATGGCGCTGTTTGTTAAGAAATAAACGTAATAATTAAAGGCATTTTTGTTTGGGTAACTGGTTTATATGCCCGGTGTCTTAAGGATTAGATTAAATTATGGTTAAAGTACGTGACGACCACCTAACGGATGATGGCTCAGTTGATATTGATGCCTGGGTGGCCAACCTAGAAAGTCTTGTGGAGTTAAGGGACGTTAGCCAAATTCGCGCGGCTTGCGATCTTGCTCAAAAAGTGGAAACCGAAACCATTGCCAATCATGCGCAATGGAATGCCGATATTTCCAGTTTGCAAATTGGCATGGAAATGAGTCAAGTGTTGGCGGAACTTCATCTAGATCAAAATAGCATAGTCGCGGCGATTGTTTATCGACCTGTTCGTGAAGGGCGCTTAAAACTGGATCAAGTGAGGCAGCAGTTTGGCCCTGAAGTGGCTAAATTAATTGACGGTGTTTTACAAATGGCAGCGTTGACGCAAGCGCAAAGTGCTTCGCGTATGAAGGTGTTGGGTCAAACTGAAGCACAAGTAGAGCACATGCGTAAAATGCTGGTGGCCATGATAGATGATGTGCGCGTGGCACTGATTAAGCTGGCAGAACGAACCAGTGTTATTCGTGCGGTAAAAAACGCCCAGCCTGAACGACGTTTAAAAGTGGCTAGAGAAGTGTTTGATATCTATGCGCCATTGGCTCATCGCTTAGGCATTGGGCAAATAAAGTGGGAATTAGAAGATTTAAGCTTTCGCTATTTAGAACCTGAATCTTATAAAAAAATTGCCAAATTACTGGATGAAAAACGTCTTGATCGCCAGCAATATATTGAAAATGTAGTAGACACCTTAAAAAATGCCATTGAAGGGGCGGGTATCAAATGTGATATCCAAGGACGTGCCAAGCATATTTACAGTATTTGGCGGAAGATGAGTCGTAAGAACATCGAGTTCTCTCAAGTTTATGATATCCGCGCGGTTCGAATTTTAGTGCCCGAACTGAAAGATTGCTACGCCGCTCTGGGTATTGCCCACACGTTTTGGAAGCATATTCCTCACGAGTTTGATGACTATATTGCTAACCCAAAAGAAAATGGTTATCGCTCGTTGCATACGGCGGTGGTGGGACCCGAAGGCAATGTGTTAGAAGTTCAAATTCGTACCTCTGACATGCACGAAGATGCTGAATTAGGTGTGTGTGCCCATTGGCTTTATAAAGGGACCGATGTAAAAGGCAAGGACACAGGCTACGAAGAAAAAATATCATGGTTGCGCCAAGTGCTAGAGTGGCACGATGAGCTGGGGGATTTAAACCAGTTAATGGGCACCCTTCGTCAAGATGTGACGCCTGATCGCATATATGTCTTCACCCCTGATGGTCACGTGGTGGACTTACAGCCTGAATCTACACCAGTAGATTTTGCCTATCGAGTACACACCGAAATTGGCCACAAATGCCGCGGCGCTAAAGTGAATGGTCGTATCGTTCCACTTAGTTATAAAGTAAAAACCGGTGATCAAATTGAAGTCTTGACCAGTCGTGATGCGCAGCCGCGCAGAGATTGGTTACACGCAGAAAACGGTTACGTGAATACCTCACGAGCCAGAGCAAAAGTCGCTGGCTGGTTTAAGGGGCAGGCTCGAGAGCAAAACGTGCTAGATGGCAAGAGCATGGTGGAATCTGAAATTAAACGTTTAGGTTTACAAAAGCTTAATATCGTCAATATCGCCAAAGAGTTAGGCTTTAGCGAACTGGAGAGCATGCATGCTGCTTTAGGTTCGGGTTCTTTACGTATTACTCAAGTGGTGAGGTTAGTTCAGAAACAATTAAGCCCAGAGGATCGTTTTGAAGATCAATTAAGCTTACTGCCTTCTCCACAAATAAAAGCGGTTGATGGCAGTGAGGTGTATATCAATGGTGTAGGTAAGCTAATGAGTAGCTTGGCGCCGTGTTGTCATCCAGTGCCTGGGGACAAAATTCTAGGTTATATCACCCAAGGTCGCGGCGTTAGCATTCATAAAGCGGATTGCACTAATGTTTTAAACTTAAAGCAAAATCAAGCAAATCGTATTACTGAAGTGAGCTGGGGTATAAGTCCTACGCACCGTTACCCGTTAGATTTAGCTATTAAAGCTTATGATCGACGAGGCCTTTTGAAAGACATCACCATCTTGTTGGCAAATGAAGACGTTAACGTGCTGGCATTAACCACTTTGTCTCAAGAGGATGGTACTGCTGATTTAATGGTGACGGTTGAAATTGAAAGCTTGCAACATCTTGGGCGGTTACTGAATAAAATCCAGCAACTACCAAATATTATGGAAGTGTATCGTCACCAAAAGTAAAATACGGTAAATAAACGCTGAAAAAGACTAAATCAATGAATGCCATTAACACGCTAAAAAAGCTGGTTAATGGCATTTTGTTTTTTGTAAATGAAAGGTTCCCATGGCTCAATTTCAAGTAAATGATCTTTTACATCTTATGTCTCGACTTCGTGACCCAAAAACAGGGTGCCCTTGGGATATTAAACAAAGTTATCAATCTATTGTGCCTTGTACCCTTGAAGAGGCCTATGAAGTGGCTGATGCCATTGAGCGCAATGACTTTGACCACTTACAAGAAGAGCTAGGGGACTTATTGTTTCAGGTGGTTTTCTACGCGCAATTGGGCACAGAAGACGGCCATTTTAATTTTAATGATATTGTGAATACGTTGGTTACCAAACTTATTCGTCGTCACCCCCATGTCTTTCCCAAAGGAGATTTATCACCATCAATTGACAACGCTCCTTTATCTGATGCTGAAATTAAAGGGCGTTGGGAAGCCATTAAGCGCGAAGAGCGAGCATTAAAGGCTGAAAAAGAAGGTTTAGAGGCTCAATTTGGCAGTATTCTAGACGATGTTCCAAAAGCCTTGCCTGCTATTCAGCGTGCTGAAAAATTACAAAAGCGTGCTGCCACAGTGGGGTTTGATTGGCCTGAAGCCTCACAGGTAATTGATAAAATTGAAGAAGAAATTGGAGAATTGCGCGAAGCCATGGCTGAGCAAGATATACCTCACATTGAAGATGAATTAGGGGATGTGTTGTTTGCGGTGGTTAATTTGGCTCGTCACGTAAAAGTTCAGCCTGAGATGGCTTTGCGAAGCACCAATGAAAAGTTTGAAAGGCGTTTTAAATTTGTCGAGCAAAGTATTGTTGAGCAAGGTTCACGGCTTGAAGATAGCAGTTTGGATGAAATGGAGCAGTTTTGGTTAATGGCAAAGCGCCAAGAAAGAAAAACTAAAGGCTAATATAGTGATGGTATTTGGTTGATTCACCTAAATAGACACATTGTTATTTCATGGATTTATTGACGTAGATATCAAAACGATTGGCTTTTCCTTCTTGGCTAAAGCTTGGGGTTTGATTGTTTAAAAATGGGCTTTTCTTGGGTCTTTTAACCACGACACGGTAGTTAGCCAGAACTAAGGCGGGTGCTAATAAGGCGTCAGCATCCTCGTCTTTACCCACCATATCGCGAAAATATTGCATGGATTTTTTCACTTGGGCCTTTTTTCCTGAATGGGGGAACATGGGGTCGAGAAAGACCACATCGTAACTGTTTTCGGCTTGGCCCTTCATGAAGTCAATGCTGCTGCCTTGGTGCAATGTCATATGTTGAGTTATGCAATGCACTTCAGGTTCACTTGCGGCTCTTAATAATGCATCTTCTAACAAAGCTGCAACAATAGGGTGACGCTCTAGCATCGTGACTTGACAGCCAAGGGTCGCTAACACAAATGCATCTGTGCCAGTGCCGGCTGTGGCATCTAAAATATTGAGCTGCTTCTTTTGTTTTAATCCAACCGCTTTTGCAACTGCTTGCCCAGTTCCTCCTCCATGATTGCGCCGCCAAGTGAGTGCGCCATCGTTAAAATCTATTTTTAATGCTCCAAGGGATTTATCGTCAGGTCGAAGCAGGCTTAAGCCACCTTCATCAAGCAACAAGCTCAATTCATTGCCATGATTGGTGTTAGTACTTAAAACAACGTTAAGGCGCTCAGCGAGCTCTTGAGCTTGCGAGAGAAGCGTTTTAGAGGTGCATACCAGTTCTAAACGATAACTCATGCTTTAAATGATCCATCCAAAGTAAATGGCTGAAAATAAAAATGCGCCCAGAAGAAGGCGGTAAATAACAAATGGTGTCATGGATAATTTTTCAATCAGCTTTAAAAACCAATGAATGCAAATATAAGCGCTTATACAAGACACTAAAGCGCCCATGAAAATAAAACTCCAAGGAATAGGGTGAATTGTGGTGAGTAATTCGAAAGCTTTATAGCCCCCGGCCAACAAGATAAGAGGAATAGATAATAAAAAACTAAAGCGGGCAGCCGCTTTTCGCTCGTAACCTAAAAGTAAAGCCATGGTTATGGTGATGCCGGAACGGCTCGTGCCTGGAATTAATGCCATAGCCTGTGCTAGGCCAATATAAAGCGCATGAGATAAAGGCATTTGGCTTAATTGCTTAACAAGATTTTTTTGTTTGTCAGCAAATAACAGTAATAGGCCAAATATAATCGTGGTACTGGCAATGACAGCAGCATGGCGAAGTTGATCGGCGATTAAGCCATTTAAACATAAGCCAAAGATGCCTGCCGGAATCGTGGCAATGATAATCCACCATGCAAGTGTGCCATCTTGGCTAGGTTTATTTAAAAAAGTGCTATCAATAAAGCCTTTAAACAAATTAACGATATCGCAGCGAAAATACATCATGACCGCTAAAAGAGTGCCCACGTGAACAGCTACGTCAAACGCCAAGCCCTGATCGGGCCAGCCTAATAGCTGGGAGGGTAAAATTAAATGTGCTGAACTAGAAACCGGTAAAAACTCGGTGAGTCCCTGTAATACAGCCAAAACAACGGCTTGCCACCACTCCATAACTTTCCTTAATTACTTCGATATATTTGTAAGATAAATAATGTTAATTATTTTTTTGTTGTTTTTTAAATTCGACTTGTTGCTTGATGGTTTTCCAATGATTTTGTTCGCGAAGGTAACTGAGCTCCACATCTTCAGGCTTAAGTACTTGATTGCGCTGAAATAAATCAAGCGCTTTAGGAATAAGCGAGGAGGCATTTAGTATTTGATTGGCATCTTTATCAGGAATATTTTGAATAGAGGGATCTAATTTTTCAGCTAGTTTAAGCCCGTGCCCGCAAGCCGCCAAGACCTTTTGTTCACTAATGTTTAACAAGTTTAAGGTGGTATTAATTGGGCAAATTTGATCTTCAATGCATGCCTGCATTATTTGCGTTTTATTGTCCCATTCATAACAGCCTACATATAACTCACTCATGCGAGCATCCATGATTGCTAAAACCGAATCAGCGGTTTGTTCAGTTCTTGCTTGTTGAGCCATCGCTTGTAATGTAGAAATGCCAATTAAAGGTAAGTCGCAAGCAAACCCGATACCTTGGGCGGTGGCTGCTGCTATGCGTAATCCGGTGAAGGAGCCTGGTCCTTTGCCAAAGACTACGGCATCTAATTGTTTCGGGGCAATACCTGCTTCCTGCATCAGTGCGTTTAACATGGGGTACAGTAAACGACTATGCATACGCGGAGCCGCCTCCGTACGCTCTATTACCCGATCATTAATGTGCAAGGCAACAGAACAGCTGTCGCTGGCGGCTTCAATAGCAAGTAAATTGACCATAACAAGTACTTTATTTGTAGGGTAGCTAAAAAGCTGGGGATTCTAGCATAAAAGTGCAGGGAGATAGGTTTAAAAACTGAAATTCATTAAGCGCTAGCGCTGGGGAACAAGTGCAGTTATTAAGTGAAATAAAGCATGGCTAGCAAATATTGATGTTCAATACGGTCTATAGAACTTAATTTAGGATGAAACTAGCTTTGTAGTGGGAGTTACTTTATTGAGCCGGCATAAAAAAACCGGTTTAGTTGCAACTAAACCGGTCTTATCAGTGATTTAGACTGATTTTAACGTTATTTCTTTTTCTTAGCGGCCGCTTTCTTTTTAGCCGCAGGCTTTTTCTTCGCTACCGGCTTCTTTTTAGCAGCTGGTTTTTTCTTTGCTACTGGCTTTTTCTTCGCTGCGGGCTTCTTCTTAGGAGCTGGCTTAGCCAGCGCTTTTAGCTTCGCGGCGGCCTTTTTAGCTGCAGCTTTAGTTTTAGCATCGGCTTTTTTAGTCTTTGCTTTAACTTTTGCGGCATCTTTACGAGTTCTGGCTTTACGCCATTTACTCTCAAATGCTGCAACTGCTTTAGCAAGATCTGCCTCAGCCTTTTCGGCAAGTGAAGCTTCTAGTGCTTTTGCAGCTTCAGCAGCAGCGGCCACTGCGGCCGCGGCCGCGGCTTCAATATTAGCAGCTTGGGTTTGCTTTTTCGCTTCACGAGCACCGTCTTTAGCAGACGCGAGTGCATCTTTATGTTTTGCAACGGCTGTACGAGCAGACACGACTGCTTTTTTGGCGGCTGCGGTACCAGCAGAAGCGGCTTTTTTACGAGCAGCTACTAGCTTCTTATTGGCATCGGCTACTTTAGCTGTGCTTGCAGAAATTGCAGTATTTGCTTTTTCAGTAGCTTTAGCAGCTTTTGTTTGCGCTGAAGTAGCGACAGCAGTCACTTTTTTAGCAACGCGCTTTTTTGCTGCAGTTTTTTTACGACCTTTAGCCATAATAATTTCCCTGTGGTTGTGGAGGGTGCATCAATAAAAAAATAGTCTATAAAAGGATAAGAGCAAAGTCTTGAGGTGAAAATAAAGGATTTTTTTGAAAAAAACTACTTAATTACTGTTAAATCATAAAGATTGGCGCAAAAAATTGTGCTTTTTATTAATTTTTAGAAAATAAATAAATTTGGAGGCGGGTCTTTTAAAAATTCTAATTTGGCTTTTAAGTCACTTTAAAAAGCCAAACTAATATTTAAAAGGGGAGAAAAAGTAGGTAATAAAACTGAATTACCTACTTTTTCTTTGCTTAATTCTTTAGAAAAGGGGTCACTAACTTGTGCATCATTTCAATATGTAAGTGGGTATTATTCAGCGCGGGGATGTAATTATATTGTTTTCCGCCATTTGTTAAAAAAATATCTCTGTTTTCAACAGCGATTTCTTCTAAGGTTTCCAAGCAATCAGCACTAAATGCAGGGCAAATAATATCAACCGATTTAACTGAAGAGTTTGCCCATTTCTCTAATGTTTTATCGGTATAGGGTTGTAACCACTGTGTAGGGCCAAATCGACTTTGGAAGGTTAATTGGAATTCTGATTTTTCTAAACCAAGTGAATGTGCCAGTAGCTCAACCGTTTTTTTAATTTGCGCTTCATATGGATCACCTTGATCTACATATATTTGTGGAATGCCATGAAAAGACAAAAGTAATTTTTCGGCCTTACCATTTTCTTGCCAATGCTGCTGAATATTTGCCGTTAAAGCTTCAATATAAGTTTCACTTTGGTGATAATCTTTAATTAAATGAATCTCAGGCAAGTTACGAGTTTTTTTAATGAAATCAGCCACCTGGTCGAATACGGCACCTGTTGTGGTTGCTGAATACTGGGGAAACAAGGGCAAAACTATGACCTTTTGATAATTCTTTAAAGCCAAGTCATCTAGGCATGTTCTTAAAGAAGGTTGCCCGTATGTCATCGCTAGAAATACATCAGCTTTGTCTTTTACTAAACTTTGTAACGCATCTCGTTGTTGCCCACCTATGGTACGAATTGGGCTATCACCTTGCCATATACTTTCATAGAGCTTGGCAACGCGCTTAGGCCGAGTATTGAGAATGATGCCGTTTAAAATGACCCACCACAGTGGATTGCGTTTAATAATGCGATCATCCCATAGAAACTCTTTTAAATATCGGCGAACTGCCGATTTAGTGGGAGCGTCTGGCGTTCCCAAATTCACCAAAATGACCGCTGTGTGTTGTGACATGTAAAATACTCAGGAATAAATAATGATTGCTATGATAAGTCATTTTTATTGAATTACGAAGTGTGTCACAAGGCTCTTTGAGCTAATTGGGTTTAACGTAAAGGCATGAATAGAATTTAAGTGAAAGGAGGGTCCTGCGAGAGAAAAATAATGCGATTTAGCCAATATAAATCAAAATTTAACAAAAAATCAGGGGCAGGCTAAAAGAATGTAGTGCCCATAAAAAGGGTGTTTAGTCGTCGTGGTGAGACGAAAACCAAAAAGCCAGCGAATAGCTGGCTTTTTGGTTTACTCATAAAGTGAGTATTTAGCTAATAGCCTTAAACATGGCATCACGAATATCTACTAAGCCACCAACACCAGGAATATGGGCGTACTTAGGTGCATTGTCGCTGGTTAGCGCTTTATAAAAACCTACTAAAGGTGCTGTTTGGTCGTGATAGATTGCTAAACGCTTACGAACCGTTTCTTCGGCGTCATCTTCACGTTGAATTAGATCTTCACCTGTTTCGTTGTCTTTTCCTTCAACTTCAGGCTGATTGAAAATTACATGATAGGTACGACCAGATGCTGGGTGCACACGACGACCACTCATGCGTTTAACAATCTCTTCATCTTCAACATCAATCTCTACCACGTAGTCGATGTCTACACCGGCTTCTATCATGGCTTCAGCTTGAGGGATAGTGCGAGGGAAGCCGTCAAAAAGGCAACCGTTTGCACAATCGTCTTCAGTAATGCGTTCTTTAACTAAAGAAATGATTAAATCATCAGATACCAATCCACCGGTTTGCATGATCTCTTCAACTTGCTTACCCAATGGCGAGCCAGCTTTCACAGCAGCACGCAGCATATCACCGGTTGAAATTTGAGGAATCGCAAACTTCTCACAAATAAACTGTGCTTGAGTACCTTTACCGGCGCCAGGGGCCCCTAACAAAATAATACGCATTCATGTGTCCTTAAGTTATTTCGAATCAATCTCTAAATAAACCTGTTAGCTCAGCCTAGCAGAGGCGGCGAAAGTTGATTTAGACATTGCTCGGATTTTACTACGAGCCATAAATAATTGGTTAAAAAACAATCATCTAGCTTGAAAAAACGCCCACAATACCTGACAGGGATATTAAGGGCAAGTGAATGGGGCGGGCCGAGAAGGAGCTTTTTTATGGATTAAGCCCTAAGCCCAGCTATCATAGTGCTTGCACAAATACCGCCCCATACGTCACAGCAGTACTATAGGGTTATGAGGGGGAATTTTTTGAAGGGCAGGGGGTCGAAATATCCGTTACCGCCCCTGCTTTAATTCATGTAGAAACGTTACCCGGTATTGCGCATGCCAGCCGCTATACCTGCCATAGTGACTTTTAAAGCATGCTCTAGTTCAGCGTTATTTTTACCAGCTGGTTGTCGAGTCCGAAATAAAAGTTCAGCTTGCAAATAATGCAAAGGGTCGGTGTAGGGGTTTCTGACGGCCATGGATTCACGAATGACAGCGGTGTTTTGCAGTAAGCTATCTTGTTGTTTGATGTCTTTAACAATTGAAATTGCTTGTGCAAGTCGCTGTCGTAGTTGAATGCCCAGAGTTGTTGAGTGATCACCAATGAGCCTACTTTCATAATAAGCGGCAATGCTGCTGTCGGTTTTACTGAGTACCATCTCAAGCATGTCAATAAAGGTCTCAAAAAACGGCCATTCTTTGCTCATAGCTTGTAATTCAGAGAGCTTTTTATCCTCTATAAATGTTTGTAAAGCCGCTTCGCTTCCCAGCCACGCAGGCAACATTAAGCGAATTTGCATCCAAGCAAAGATCCACGGAATGGCCCTTAAACTTTCAACGCCACCACTGGCATTTCGTTTTGCTGGTCGTGATCCTAAAGCCAGTTTCCCTAATTCCTGTTCGGGAGTCACCGCTCTAAAGAAAGACACAAAGTCTTCGTTCTCGCGCACTATTTCACGGTAACTGTTTAACGCGGTAAGGGACATGGCCTCCATATTTTGACGCCACTGTGGCTTGGGGTTTGGTGGCGGAAATTCAGTGGCCATTAATACCGCTGACATATAAACCTGTAAAGAGCGGTGTGCCACATCTGGGTTGCCAAATTTAAAACGAATCATCTCTCCTTGTTCGGTGACTCTTATGCGCCCCAAAACAGAACCAGGCGGTTGAGAAAGTATTGCGCCATGTGCAGGGCCACCACCACGGCCTACAGTGCCGCCACGCCCGTGAAAGAGCATTAATTGTGTTTGGTGTTTCTCGCAAATCGAGACCAGTTCCTCTTGAGCTTTATATTGTGCCCAGCATGCCGCTAATTGGCCGGCATCTTTAGCGCTGTCGCTGTAACCAACCATTACCATTTGATGGCCCTGTGTGTAATTTTTATACCAAGGCAGTTCTAATAAAGCCTTTATGCTGGCACCAGCGTGGGTGAGGTCATCTAAAGTTTCAAATAGCGGGGCAATGGGTATCGCGGTTTTTTGCCCTGACATTTTCAATATCAGCGCCACCGCTAAAACATCACTGGGCGCGCCAGCCATGGAAATGACATAACTGGCAAAGCAATCATCAGGTTGAGCGGCGATAACCTGACAAGTGTCCAAGACTTCTTTTACCAAGTCACTGGGTTGCCAATTTAATGGCAACAAAGGCCGCTTGCTTTGTAATTCTTTAAGTAAAAATTCTTGTTTTTCAATTTCACTCCACTTCCCATATTCACCGAGTTCTAAAAACTCGGTTAACTCTTCAAAGACCTGAGCATGACGGGTACTTTCTTGGCGAATATCTAAAGGACAAAGTGTGAGGCCAAAGGTTTGCGCGCGCCTAATGGTGTCTAAAAGTTTGCCGTTGGCTACGATCTCCATGCCGCAATCCAGCAAGGATTGATAACACAGTTTTAAGGGTTCAATTAAGCTGGATACATGAAAAATGGGCGGCAGTGGCTCTAACCCTGGTTGTTTATTCAAAGCATTCTGAGACCAAATTCGGGTTTCTTTTAGTCTTTCTCTTAATTCGTGCATTAAGCAGCGATAGGGTTCCGCAACGTCTCCCACGACGGCTTTTAATGTTTCATTGCAGTTTTGCATGGATAAATCATTGGTGAGTTCCTGAATGTCGCGCAGGTATAAATCGGCGGCCATCCAACGCCCTAAATAAATGACATTTGTTGTGACCTTTGCTGTGACATTTGGGTTGCCATCACGATCTCCTCCCATCCATGAACAAAATCGGAAGGGTTGTGCGGTTAGAGGCAATGGTAGTTGCCCTTGCTCTAAAAGTGTTTGGTCAAGATCGCGATAAAAATCAGGAAGTGCTTGCCAAAGGGAGCCTTCAATGACGGCAAATCCCCATTTTGCTTCGTCTTCAGGTGTGGGCCGGGTTTGCCTTATTTCATCGGTATACCATATTTGCGCAATGACTTGTTTAAGCTTACCTAGGGTTTTATTGCGCTCAAAAGCAAAGGGCAGGGTGTCTAATGCATTTAGCGCTTGTAATATGAGATCGTATTTTTGAATTAGGGTCCGTCTCGTGACCTCTGTGGGGTGAGCGGTAAGCACTAATTCAATTTGCATTTCAGATAAGCGTTTAGATAAATCGGAAGGCGTGAGTTTATTAGAAAGTTGCTTTAATACTTGCCCTAATTGGGTTCGGTAGGTTTCGCCCTCTAATCGCCGTCTTCTCACGACATCATGGTACTGTTCCGCAATGTTGGCTAGATTTAGAAACTGGTTAAACGCTCTGGTCATGGGTGTGATGTCTTCATCGGCCAGATTGTTAAGTGCTTTTATCAATTCCTGCGGGGTCGTTTGTTGTTGGGCACGAGCTTGTTTGGCGAGTGTGCGAACTTGTACTATTTTATCGACAAATTCCTCGCCCTTATCCTGCTCAATTACCTCACTGAGCAAATCGCCCAATAAACGTACATTGTCTTTCAATGCGCTATCTAAAAGTTCATCCATAATGCTTTCCTAAGATAAGTGACGGCGATTAGCTGAGCCGAAAAAGTAGCTTACTTACATAGCTTCTCTATTTGAGAGAGTGGTTGTGTCTGAGATAAACACTTTTATATCTTGTCAGTGTGTTGATAGCAATGCTGTCTTCGTCAATGAAAACGATTATAGGCACAGTTTTATTGGGTAAAGTGAAAGGGTTCTGCCTAAGAAATAATATTTCGTACTTTCAAAGGTTGGAAAATAATTAAAATTAAGAGCCTCCTTAGGCCGAGTGTATTAAAAATGTAAAAATGCGTAATTTTCTCTGTGCGTTTTTTGAAGCTCGACTAAACTAATAACAAAGCATATCGATCACTAAGAGGGTCTATTAATGAAGGTCAGGGAGCTTATGAATTCATGGGAATCCAATAGCCAACACAACGAAGGGGAAGAGAAATACCAATTGCGTTTACCCCGCCGAGACGCAGCAAGAGTGGAAGCACTTACCAGTTTATATCCAGGCTTAAACAAGAATGAAGTAATGGCTCAGCTCGTAGAGGTGGCTCTAGATGAAGTGGAGCGGCAAATGCCTTATAAGCAAGGCAGTAAAGTCGTCTCAGTGGATGAGCAGGGTGACCCCTTGTACGAAGATGTGGGACTAACCCCAAGGTACTTAGAGCTCAGGCATCAGTTTGCTCAAGGGCTAACAGGTAAGAAAAACCGTTTGATGGGTAAGTAATGAGCGGAATAGCAGAAGTACGACAATTAATTAGCCAAGAGGAGATTCATTAAAAAATTAATAACAGGCGTTTAAAGTGTGGTAAGAGAAAGCTAAAGCGCCGGCATAATGGCCGACGCTGCATTTAATTAGGTGAAATACCGAGGTTAGTTTAAAGTCACTTGCAATATGCTACGGCGTAAATCCGCATTCAGCAAAATCTTGGCATCGCTGGCGATATTTTCAATTTTATCGCTGAATAATATGTTGTTTTGATCGTCTAAATTCAGCACTCCTCTTTCTAGCAGTTCATCCACAAGATTTCGGAATAATGATTTATCAAAAAATTCTGGTGCATTAAGCCCGTGTAGAATCGAAAGGCGTTGAGCCATTAATGAGCAATTCTGTACAACATCTTCCTTTTTCAGTGTGCCAGATCCCGAGCGTTGTAATAGGGCAATGGCAATGTAATAACGCTCCAAAATCTGAATCACTAATTGAGATAGGACCGATAGCATGATGTAGTTATTAGAGCTTACAGATGGGCGTATTAAATACTCACCTTCTTGGCGCAAATAGCCTTTGTTGATACATAGGTCTAACCATTGATCGATAACCGCGGGCACTTCTTGCTCATTCCAATGTAGAAATAGCTCGGCTTTTAGATACGGGTAGATGGTTTGAGCAAAGCGCACCACGTCATCACGCTTCATTCTGGCATTGTTTATAAATAAGCATGCCAGCATAGATGGAATCGCAAAGGCATGAATGATGTTATTACGGTAGTAGGTGAGCATAACAGCCTGGGTTTCATCTACTGAGATGATGTCCCCCAGAGGATGTTTAAGACGCTCAACGGCTTCCATATTTTCGGCGTATCTAATCCAGTCCTGGCCATCTCCTTTAGGCAGTAAAGTTAGGTGGCTGTATGGCATTTCAGTGGCTAACTCTCTATATAAGTTCAGAGTTTGGGTGAGCATCCCCTCATCCATGGCAAGCTTTGGAGAGGCCAGTAATGCTAATGACACCATATTAATGGGGTTTAAAGACGCGGCCTTGTTAATGCCGGTTACCACTTCTAGAGCCAGATTATTTACGGCATCTTTTACCCATTCAGGTCTAAAGTCTTCCCCGTGATCTTGCTCTTTCCAGCCTGGGTTCTGTCCTTCTAGGAAGGCGTCCAGTTCAATGGGGTCCCCAAAAGTCATGTGCACTTCACCAAAGTTTTTCTTTAAATCCTTTAGGGTTTTGAATATGGCAAATACCGACTCTTTCTTTTTGCTCTTGCCGCGCAACTCTCCTAAATAGGTGCCCCCTTCAAATACTTTTTCATAACCCACATAAATAGGCATGAAGATAATAGGCTTGTGGCTGTCTCGTAAGAAACTGCGAACCGTCATTGCAAGCATGCCGGCTTTTGGCTTTAAGGTACGTCCGGTGCGGCTACGGCCACCCTCTACAAAATATTCGGTGCTATAGCCTGATGTGAAAATAGCGTGCAGATATTCATCAAAAATAGCGCTGTATAGGGGGTTGTCTTTAAAACTACGGCGCATAAAGAAAGCCCCGCCGCGTCGCAGAATCGGACCCACAACAGGCATGTTAAGATTGATGCCCGCTGCAATTTGTGGGGGCACAAATCCATTTTTATAAAGTACATAAGACAGTAATAAGTAATCAATGTGGCTTCGATGACAAGGCACATAAATAATTTCATTGTCTTTATAGATATCTTGCAGTTTATCTAGGTTTTGAATTTTGACGCCGTTGTAAAGCTTGTTCCAGACCCACGTTAGGATGATGTCTAAAAAGCGTATGGTGGTATTACTTTGGTTAGAAGCAATTTCATCCCCGTATTTAATGGCTTGTGCGGCAGCTTTTTCATAGGAAATACTTTTTTCTTGCATTAAATCTTCGATGGCGGCTTTTACCATAGGCTTGCGGATAAGCCTATGCACTAGGGTACGGCGGTGACTTAAATCTGGCCCAATTACCGCGGAACGTGTGTGCCGAAAGTGTACTCGTAATACGCGGCCTAATTTACGAATGAATCGATTTGATTCCATCTCAGGGTTTTCACTGAGCATGCTTTGAACCGAGATGGCTTTGCTAATATGCACAAACGTATTGCGGCCATTGGTTAATATGCTCATGAAGCGCCTAAATCGCCCACTAACCGACCAAGAATCACCCAGAAGAAGTTTTAAAAAGCTTTTTTCTTTTTTAGGTTCACGACCCCAAAAGACATTCACAGGCACAATTTGAACGTTCATCGCAGGGTTATCCTGACAAATTTTAACTATGTCAGGCACGCTTTTGTGCAAATACGGAGCGGAACGTGGGCGTAACCAACTGCTCTCGGTACGGGATAAAAAGACAATTCTATTTTTAAATTGAACGCCGGCAATTTCAACAGGATCTAGGGCATTGGGCAAATGGTGTTTGCGTGTTTCAGTATCTAATACCAAACTTGCACTATAAGAGCGATGGGGAAGCGCATAGAAAATAGGCTGCTCTGGGTCTAGGCCACTTTCTTTAGCTTCATTTGCGCCTACCACATCTGTTTTGATCCAGATGTTAAGTAAGCGGCGGAATAGCCCATTAAATAATGTTATTAGGGTATGCAAAAATATCACCTTTATCGAAATTTGAATCTATAGCAGAAAGACTAATGATTATTGAGTTGGAACTATCTATAGGGCAAAGGTTGCAGATTATATCAGGGTTTAATCACAAGCCAAATGACAAAAGTGGTCAGTAAGTATGCTTAAACTGCTCTATTCCATTGATTGATACTGAGTTATATTGTGTGACCTTGTGCCTGCGTAGCTTCACTAAATGCAGCACTAAGAATTATTAGAAATAGGAATACGAAATTGATTAGGAGTAAAACATGATTCGTGTAAAGAATCTCAGTATGAAATTTGATGACTTCTTAGCTGTGAATGATTTGAGTTTTGATGTTGCCGAAGGAGAGGTGCTGGGTTTTTTAGGTCCTAATGGTGCGGGGAAATCCACCACCATGAAAATAATCAGTGGCTTTTTAAGTGCCACCAGCGGCGAGGTGAGTGTTTGCGGAGTCGATGTGAGTCAGGACCCTCAAAAAGTGCAGAAAATGATGGGTTATTTACCCGAAGGTGCACCGGCATACGGTGAAATGACCGTCGCTGCGTTCTTAGATTTTATTGCTCAAGTACGAGGCTTTTGCGGAGATAAAAAGCGCCAGCGCATTCAAGCAGTGGTTGAACAAGTGCAGTTGCAATCGGTTTTACATCAGGTAATCGATACTTTATCTAAAGGTTTTGTGCGCCGTGTTGGGTTAGCGCAAGCGATTATGCATGACCCAAAGGTGCTAATACTAGACGAGCCCACAGATGGCTTAGACCCTAATCAAAAGCATCAAGTCAGAGAGCTTATTAAAGGCCTAGCTAAAGATAAAATTGTGATTATTTCCACACATATATTAGAAGAAGTCAGTGCCGTGTGTTCGCGGGCCCTGATTATCAACCAAGGCAAATTATTATTGGATGGTCACCCTGAAAAATTAGAAAAACAAAGCCGTTATCATAATGCTATTTGTTTGCAGCTGGCCGAGGATGTTTCACAGGCCGCTACTTTACTGGAAGGGGTGGCGAACATTGATAGCGTTGAGCAAATTCAGGAACGTAAATTCATGTTATTCCCTCAAGATGGGCAAATGTTATTGCCTGAAGTGGTGCGTTGGTTGGATACGAAAAATTGGCAGGTAGAAAATTTACATTTAGAAAAAGGCCGATTAGAGGACGTGTTTCGTCAAGTTACGACTGTTTCTCAGAAGGAGGCTTGCTAATGAACTTGAATATGACCGCCATCGTCATGAGACGTCAGCTGCACAGTTACTTTGCCACGCCAGTGGCTTATGTTTTTATTTTGATGTTTTTGGTTCTGTCCGGGGTATTTAGCTTTTACCTTGGTCACTTTTTTGAAAAAGGCCAAGCTGATTTAAATGCTTTCTTTAATTTCCACCCGTGGCTTTACTTGTTTTTCATGCCTGCCATATCTATGGGGCTTTGGTCCCAGGAACGCCAACTTGGCACCATAGAGTTACTTATGACTTTGCCTATCGGTTTAGGCAACGCGGTGGTGGGTAAGTTTTTAGCTGCCTGGTTGTTCTCTGGTATTGCCTTGTTATTAACCTTTCCTATCTGGGTCACGGTGTCTTACTTAGGGGACCCTGATCATGGAGTGATTCTGGCTGGTTATTTGGGCAGCTGGTTAATGGCGGGTGGCTTTTTAGCCGTGGGAAGCTGTATGTCGGTTTGCAGTAAAAATCAAATAGTGGCTTTTTTATTAACCGTGGTGGTGTGCTTTTTGTTTATGGTGAGCGGCGTCTCTATGGTATTGGATGCTTTCTCATTAGCGCCTCAATGGGTCATTGATTTTGTCGCCGGTTTGAGCTTTTTAACGCGTTTTGATGCCATTGCACGAGGGGTATTCGACCTTCGTGATGTGATTTATTTCGTGGCCTTGATCGGTTTGTGGTTGTACCTTACGCAAATCTTCCTACAACGCTTTAAAGCCAATTAATTAAGGAGTTCATTATGAAATCAACCGTAGTGAAATATACATTGGCAGTCATCTGTTTTTGCGGTGTATTGTTGGCTAGCCAATGGCTGCTCAAGGGTGCCCGCTTGGATATGACCGAACAAAATATTTACAGCTTATCCCCTGGCAGCGAGCAAATCTTGGCCAACTTGCAGCAAGATGTGGCACTGACATTATTTTTTAGTGATAAAGCCAGCAAAGATCTCACGGCCTTGCGCAGCTACGCTTTGCGTGTTCAAGAGTTGCTTCAAGAATATACCTTGCTTTCTAAGGGCAAGCTGACCTTTAACGTTATCGACCCTGAGCCTTTTTCAGAAGAAGAAGATAAGGCCGCTGAATTTGGTTTGCAGGCTGTTCCATTAGGTACAGGAGATGAAGTGTATTTTGGTTTGAGCGCGCAAAATGCGGCCGGTGTTGAAGCGAATATTGCATTTTTACAGCCTGATAAAGAAGCTTTTTTAGAGTACCAAGTAAGTGAATTGATTTATCGATTGGGTCAAACCCAAACTCCTGTAGTGGGGTTGTTGAGTGAACTTGATATGCAAGGTGGTTTTGATATGCGCAGTGGCGGCAGCACGCCACCATGGACCATATACGAGCAACTGGATCAAATGTATGACGTGCGTATAGTTGATTCTGAAATGAATCAGTTAGATGAAGCCATAAGTTTGTTGATATTAGTTCAACCTGAAAAACTTTCAGAAGTACTTTTGTATGAAATAGATCAGTTTGTTTTGAATGGCGGCAAGCTTTTAGTGTTTATGGACCCTAAAGCAGAAACCCAACAAGCGCCTAATATGCCAGAAGAAGGTGAAGACGCTTCTTCACATGCGTTGAAAAAATTATTTGATCAATGGGGCATTGAATACAAAGCCAATGAAGTGGTTACCGATAGCGCCTATGGCTTGACGGTCTCTATGGGTGAAAACCAGCCTCCTATGCGTCATTTAGGCTTATTAGGGGTTCAGCAAGATGGAATGAACCCTAACGAGGTAGTCAGCAGTGATCTAGAGAGCATAAATTTCGCTAGCGCCGGTAGATTAAATGACAAGTCAGCTGAATTAGACTCGCTGCAATTTGATGCGCTGGTGTGGAGCAGTGATATGGCGCAAGTTATTAACACTGAAGATTACGCTGCTAGCACCGATCCTTCCCAGTTGCTTAATAACTTCACCCCAAGTGGTGAAAGTTATGTATTAGCGGCCCGTTTAAGTGGTTCAGCTAACAGTGCTTTTGATGAAAAACCATTAGACAGCGAAGCAGTGGCAAATCATACAAAAACCACCAATCAACTTAATGTGATTGTTGTGGCCGATACCGATGTATTAACAGACCGCCTTTGGGTTCAAGTACAGACTTTCTTTGGTCAAAGAATTGCGCAACCATGGGCTGATAATGGCGCGTTTGTGAATAACATAGTGGAGCAATATCTGGGCAGTTCAGATTTGATTGGCATTCGCAGTCGCGGACGTTTTTCTAGGCCTTTTGAAGTGGTGCAAGATATTCAGCAAAAAGCTCAAGATGAATACCTAGCCAATGAGGAAGCCTTACAGCAACAATTGCAAGAAACAGAAGAGCAATTGGCGCTACTTGAACAGCAGCGCGCTAAAGAGAGTTTGACTCTAAGCCCTGCTCAAGAGGTGGCGCTTGAGAACTTCCAACAACAAAAACTACGTATTCGAAAAGCGTTGCGGGATGTTCGTCATGAGTTAGATAAGGACATTGAGAGTTTGGGCAACTGGCTGAAAGTACTGAACATTGCCGTCTTTCCGATTTTACTGACGTGTTTATTGCTTATTATTATGCGCATTCGCTTACGCCGCACCTAGCAGGGTAAAGATTCAGCCCATTAAACGTGGGCTGAATATGAGTGATAAAGGGTGTGATCAGTAGTGGGGTGGCGGGGTTTCTTCGTGGGAGTGTTTAACCCCTGAATTACCCACTTCATCTAAACGTGAGTTTAAATGTCGAAGTGCACGCTCCATTATCGTCATTTGCGCTTGTTGAGCGGTGAGGATGTCATTCATGTCATCCTGGCTTTGCTCTAAAAACGCAATACGCATTTGAAGGTCGTCTATTATTTCTTGGTCTGATTTGGCCATAGTTTCTATCGTATTGATTTTTAAAGCTAATTCATATTAGATACACATGCTTGGCTGAATTGTACACCAAGCTTGTGTAACTACTGAAAAATTACGTTAAAAAGAAGGGTTATAATGCAAAATATACAGTTAAGAAAAGTATTGGTCTGTGTTTTATTGGCTGTTACGACACCTGTTTTAATGGCAACACTGTTTTTTGTGGCTGGTGGGAATAAAATTTTTACGTTTAGTCAGTCTGTATTGGCGACTTCACAAGGCAATATGTTAGCCGTGTTTTTCAAACAACCGGGTGCCATTGGAGCTTATTTAGCAGCTGCAGTGGTATTGTTCGTTGTTTTATTTGCAGTGGCTAGTCTGTTCAAACAGCCTGCTTTTAAGCGTCGCGGCACCGGTACTCTTGTTGAGACGGATGTGGATGACGGACGTGAGCGTGGTGTGGTTAAGTGGTTTAATGTGAAAAAAGGCTTTGGCTTTGTAACCCGCGATAACGGCGATGATGTGTTTGTACACTTTCGTTCAATTCGCGGCAGCGGTCATCGTTCACTATCTGAAGGGCAAGGCGTTAAGTTTTGCGTTGTAGATGGTCAGAAAGGACTTCAAGCGGAAGACGTATCGGTTTTACGTTAATCTATACGAATAAGTTTGCTTAAAGAATACCAAAAACCCGCCTAGTGCGGGTTTTTGCATTCAGGGAGAAATGCATGTGGCGAGCATAGGGATGTGCCTGAGCCACTTAAGTTCAGGGAGGAATGCATGTGGCGAGCATAGGGATGTGCCGGAGCCACTCAAGTTCAGAGAGGAGTGCATGTAGGGAGCTAGGGAGGTGCCGGATCCGCCCAGGTTCGGGGCGCAATGTAGATGGTGAGAGCAGTGAGCGAATCACATTTAATAGGCTGTTTCTTTCGAAGGTACAAGAACGTGCAGTATGAGGTTCAATGCATGGGGTGTTGACTGTTCATAGTGCTCCCCCCAAGCGAGCACTATGATTTAGGGATTATGTGGTTATCGAGCTAAACCAATGGCTACACGGTCTAATGTGTCGTTCATTTGCAATAATTGCCGGTGTTTCAGTGCCGTGAGTTGACGGGTTTTGGAGGCCAGTATATCCATTTCAGTGGCCCATACTTGATTTAACCCAGACAGTTTTGTCATATCTTTTATAGTTAGACGTTTATTCATGTTATGTGTCTCGTTATGACGGTAACACCATAAGTCTAACAGTCAGTGCAATGGCTTACCTACGTGGAGGCCATTGCAAAAGAAAAAGGTCTAAACAACTTTTTTTAAAAGTGATTTACGCTAGGAAGGGGATGTATGGGTTTAAAAGCCATTTTTAACATAGCCTAACTGAATGAGCAGAAGGCCTAGTTTAGCCTTCAGGCCATTCAATTAACATTTCACCTTCATCTTTTGTCACTCGCCACCATTGGCTTTCAGGCCCTTGCCCATCTTGCCAGCTGGAGTTTGAGCAACGAATTTGGGTATTGAGTTCTTTACAGGCAACGCGGGCACAATCTAAGTCAGTGTCCCACGGGCTGTTGTTTTGCTTAAACCAAATGCTTGAATATTTACCGATGGCATTACCAAAGGCAATGACTTCACTGCCATCCACTAGCCAGTGGCTACGAGCTTCACTTTTTTTACTGACGGTTTGCTGTTTCTCAACCGATTTAAAGTGTTGCGATAACCAATCTTCCACCTGCTTAAAAGTGATGTCTTGGGCGTAAATCTCTATGTCTGGATAGCGTTGCATAAAATACCAAATTTAAAATATGAAGCGCCGATTGCAGTGCGTAAGCGCTAAAAACGGCTTAAAAATTACTTTTTCTTGCGAAAAAACTGATGCCAGCGGTAATAATTCAGGCTTAAGTAGCCCACGATCGCCACTGCAATGCCAACCGCCATTACTACCAACCCCATGGCTGCCATTAATTCTGCTAATAAATGGCTTTGTTGGTAATACTGATTACTGACATAAAATATCGCTAAGCCAATGAAAAATATTGAAAAGCCTAAGGCAAACACCATAAAGCTGCGTTGATAGTCTTGCGCTAATTTACCAAACCAATGCACTTTTTTCATGGTGATTCCCTATCTAAAGAGCCCTTACCCTTAATATTGGGTTATGGGGCTGAGTGGCTGTCTCCTTGTAAAGGAGAGAAGCAGTCCAAGTTTATTTGCACTCTTAATTCTAGCTGTTGCTGTGACAAAAGCTGCTTTTGCGTTTCAGGGCTTGAGCGCCAAGCGTGTGGCGTCATGTAAAGTAAATCCTGCGTGCTGCTGGGCTTGAGTTTTATGATGAAGTCCAGTTGTTGGCGTTGCACATGTTTAAAGTCATTTTTCATGACTTCAATGGCATCAAATTCAACAAACTTTGGCTCATCGTAAATGGCTTCTTTTAATTGCTGTAAATGAAAAGCCCCGGCACTAGCAATCACCACATGGCCCTCTGGGTGACATAACTCTTTTAGTGAGTCAGGCATGATGCGATTAAATACGTTAGTAATGAGCTTCATGTTATTGGGTTCGAAAGGTGTTTTCTTACCATTGGCCACTAACCATTGGATGTCTTTGCTGCGCTTGCACGCGGCTTTGACGGCGTCTCGGCTAATATCTAGCCCGAATAGCGTGTGCTGAATTTGATGATCGCTGAGTGCTTCGTGTAGGCGTTGCGTATAATAGCCTTCGCCACAGCCCACATCTAAAATGCCAACGTTTTCTTGTTGCCATAACAAATCAATGGCTAATTGGTTAATGGCATCGCTGATGCTTTGATAGTGGCCAGCATTTAAAAAGCGCGTGCGCGCTTGAACCATTTCATTATTATCGCCAGGCTGCTTACTTTTTTTAGCTTGGTTAAGAAGCAGGTTAAAATAACCTTGCTTGGCTTGATCAAAGCTGTGCTTGTTTTCGCAAAATAATTGTTTGTCTGAGCGCGTTAGTGGCTCAGAGCATACAGGGCAAATCAACATATAAAATTACTACTAATCAACTAACAGGTTTTCAAGGATGCGTTCGTATATCACGGTGAGCTGTTCTAAATCATTGACACTAACGTGTTCGTTTACTTGATGTATTGTGGCATTAATAGGGCCAAGCTCTAACACCTGTGCGCCTGTGGGGGCGATAAAACGGCCATCACTGGTGCCACCCGATGTGGAAAGCTCGGTGTTTATACCGGTGACGTCTTTAATGGCTTTAACGGCCGCTTCCACTAAAGAGCCTTCGGCAGTGAGGAATGGGTGGCCGCTTAATTTCCAATCGATGTGATAATCAAAGCCGTATTTATCCATAATGGCGTGAGTGCGATCTTTTAATTCTTGTTCGGTTAACTCTGTGCTGAAACGAAAGTTAAAGACAATTTCAGCGGCCCCTGGAATCACATTGGTAGCACCTGTGCCACCATTGAAATTACTGATTTGAAAAGTGGTGGCGGGGAAAAAGTCATTACCTTGGTCCCACTCTTCTTGGGTCATTTCCGTTAACGCTGGCATGGCAAGGTGAATAGGGTTTTTAGCGAGGTGAGGGTAGGCCACGTGCCCTTGTATGCCTTTAACCGTCATGACGGCACCTAATGATCCACGACGACCATTTTTAATAGTATCGCCACAAAGGGTGGTACTTGAAGGCTCACCGACGATGCACATTTGAATTTTTTCGTTACGTGCCTCTAGCGCTTCGATGACTTTAACCGTGCCGTTAATGGACGGACCTTCTTCATCGCTGGTAATGAGATAAGCAATGCTGCCTTTATGATTAGGGTGCTTTTTAACAAAACGTTCTGTGGCCACCATAAAAGCAGCAATAGAGCCTTTCATGTCGGCTGCACCTCGACCATGTAGCATGCCATCGACCACTTTGGCGGCAAACGGAGGGTGAGTCCACTCTTCTACTGGCCCTGTTGGCACAACGTCGGTGTGACCGGCAAAGCATACTAATGGGCCTGCTTGGCCTTTTCTTGCCCATAAGTTACGGACATCTTCAAATTGCATGGTTTCACACTCGAAGCCTAATGGCTCAAGCATGTCGATCATCATGGGCTGACAATTTAAATCTTCAGGGGTTACTGAAGGTTGATTAATCAAAGCCTTGCTTAGGGCTAGAGTAGGGCTGTCGCTCATGAGTGGTCTCTTGAAATGTTCGTTTTAGATTCACAAGCGCTTGTAGGCTCATGGCTTGAGTCGTTATCTGTTGGCGGATTTAGCTGATCGATGCCGCTTAAAATGCCGCGCAACATGTTTAATTCGATTTTTTCAGGTCTGGCACGATTAAAAAGGCGCTTTAAACGCAGCATAGCCTGACCAGGGTGCGCTTTATTGATAAAGCCAATGCGGCTTAAACTGGACTCTAAATGTTCATAAAAGCCATTAAGCTCTTGAACTTTAGGGTAGGTGTTTTCATTGTGATTAATGGGTTGGCGATGGCTCATAAAGCATTCATAGCAAATCACTTGAATGGCTGCGGCAATATTCAGCACTGGGTAATCTTCATTGCCAGGAATATCCATATGTAAATGGGCTTTGCGCAAATGTTTATTGTGTAGCCCCATGCGCTCAGGGCCAAACATAATGGCAACTTTACCGGAGTTGGCTTCTTCTACGATCTGTGGTGCCGCATCGCGTACTTCTTTAATGGGCCAAGGGTGACTGCGAGTTCTGGCGCTGGTGGCCAGTACCAGTTGGCAATCTTCTATGGCTGCATCAAGGGTTTGAACCACTCTGGCATTTTCAAGCACATCGGTGGCCCCAGCCGCCATGGCAGTGGCTTGATCGTGTGGATAGTCCACTGGGCTGACCAAGACTAAATCACTTAACCCCATGGTTTTCATGGCGCGCGCAGCGGCGCCGATATTGCCAGGATGAAAGGTTTGAACCATGACAATTCGAATGTGGCTAAGGGGGCTAGAATTCATACTGTAATAATACGCAGGGTCATATAAATAAAGGGCGTAATTCTAGCACAACTGCATTTTTGCCTCTATTGCTGGTGCCTTATATTTAGAATGGTATTGAAAAAAACACTCGATTCGACGGTTAGACGCGGCTGTATTAGAAGAGAGGGGCTTTCCCTTGTACAATACCTTCCAAACGATGGTCTGACAGGCATGGACAGTAAATGAGTACTCGGGCAGAGCAAAAATTAAAAACGCGCCAAGCCATTATTGATGCGGCCTTAGAACTCAGTAAAGATAAGGGTTTTCCTGCACTTAGTTTACGTGAGGTGACTCGGGAAGCGGGCATTGCGCCAGCCACCTTTTATCGCCACTTTGTGGATATGGAAGATCTCGGTTTGGTGCTGGTGGATCAGGTGAGTTTAATTTTACGTCAGCTCATGCGTCAGGCTCGCCATAGGGTGAAAGTAAAAGGCTCTTTGGTGAGCACGTCTATTAATACCTTTATGGAATTTGTAGAAAGTTACCCCAATCTCATTCGCTTACTGACCACTGACGTGGCATCAGGACCTAAACCTTTTCGTGAATCCATTCAGCGGGAAATCCGCTTTTTCTCACAAGAATTGGTAGACGATTTAAGTGGGGCCACTCAAACGGCTACTCAACCGTTGGCCAATATACCCGAAGCGGCTGAAATGATGGTGTTACTGGTATTTCATCAAGGGGTGGCTTTTTTAGAGATGGATACCAGCAATCGTAAACAGTTAATCAATAAATTAAATATTGAGCTGCGCATGGTGCTGGCAGGCAGTCATGCTTTATACCTTGAAAACCAAAAATGAAAACCACAATAAAATCTGTTTTTTTTATAACGCCAATGCTTTTTCCCTTTCTAAATCATTAACCACGCGCCATTGCGCGCCACTGGTTTCAATGCGATTCTGCCAGTAATCTAGGCGCTTCATGTATTGTTGTGGGTCGCGATTATCTGAGTTTAATTTTGTGACATTAAGGGCAATCACTTCATAGCCGCTTAAAGTTAAATCAAAGTTCCGGTTATACCCTTTTGGAAGTTCTTCTTTTAAGTCGCTAAATATCATGACAATTTTTCTTGAAGCGCTGGTTTCATCTAGATACTCACTGGCTTGTAAAAGCCCGCCGTTAATGTCTGTGTAGGCACTGCTTTTAATGGTCTCAATGAAATGAGCAATGGCTTGGGCAAAAATGCGCTTTTGCTCATTGGCTTGGCTTGGGCGGTGATCAAAGGTGACTTTTGCCACTATGTCTTTTTCAGAAAAACTGCCGCTATCAATACGGGCGACTGCAAAGCTATCACCGGGCCCGAGGTTCGCAAGGTAATAATGAATAATTTGTTGTGCTTTTTTTAGCTCCTTTGTATAGGTGCCAGAAGTGTCTAATAGTAAATACAAACCAGTGGCGGGTTTTTTTTCTGTACAGCCAGATAAAACCAAGCAGCTTAGTATCACTAATAGGCTGACTTTATATACGCGTGCCATGTTATGCCTCCTTGTCTTTTGAGGAAGACTCTATTAACGCGGGATCTTGGGTGACGTCTTGATTTTCTAAAGCAATCGTGGGTTCGTTTGTATGGTCGTCTTTTATGGCTTTTTTAATGGGGCGGTTTTCAATTAAGTGTTCAATCCAAATAGGTGGAAAGTCGATAATGTCGTAAACGTTTTTAAAACTGTGATTTAATTGTTTTAGCAATGTGGCAAGGTTGCGTAGCAAGGTACTGAGTACTAGGCAAATTTGCACCATTAAATTGCCAAGCAAATGTCGGCCGGTGTGCACTAAGGATTCAAAGGGAATGGCCACAAACATTAATATCAAGGGTAAAATAAAGCCCAGTGTCATCTGACCGATCAATGGGATATTGCTATGGGGCTGAGCGGCGATACTACTGGCCGCTTCTTCTCCGCCCACTAAAAAACTGGTGAGCATGGCTTTATCGCTCATCATGACTTCGCGCATATAAGCCAGTCCAGCTTCTACGCCGCAAAGGGCTAATAGAAAGGTAATGCATACCCAAGCCCAAATCATGCGCTTTTTGTCTTCCATAAAATGAATAACAGGGAATAAGCGGGTAATGCCGATGGATTCCATGAAGAATAATCCCACGGTAATTTCCAGCATAATAATTACTGCAGCCCCTATATCAGCCACGTTAAATCCTGCTATTTGAGAGGTTGATGGCATTAATTCACTCATAGGCAGGGCAATTAAATTGTAATTTACAAAGGCCCCAAAGCTGGCAATGCCCATTACAATTAAAGAGATAAAAAACTGAGTGGTGTTGGAAGACTTAAGTAGGTTTTCAGCTTTGTCAGTACCCTGCATGAGGTTTTCAAAGCGCTCAATTTGATGGTCCATTTTATTGGCTTGTTTAATTAGGTGATGCCATTCATTGCCCACTTCAGTGAGTTTATGGTGCAGGCGACGCCAATGATTCATGGCACTTTTTAATAGTGTGTGACGTTTTTCTATGTCACCACGGTACACTTTCATCACTTCATTTTGCTGTTTATGAAACGCTTCATATATGGCTTGCAACAGTTTTCCCACCACAGCATCATTTTTAGTACTGTCTTTTAATTTTGAGATAGACTCAACCGCTTCTGTCCATTCCGGCAATGGGCTGGGTACTTGGGAAGTTTGCAAAAGCTTATCTTCCATGCTGGTAATATTTTCTTCTATGTTTCTCTGAACGGTGGGGTAACGGCTTAAGTCTTTTTCAACCAATTTAGCGAGGCGAATAAATTGCCTTTCTAATTCCCGCTCAGCTTGTTGTTGGCCATGCTCTAATAGAACATCTCGGTTACGAATAGACATATGTTTGGAGGTGTTTAAGAGAGCCTTGCTAAGCAGTCTTAAATTTTGAACAACCAGCTGGGTTAGGTTATCCAGCAATTGGTGAGCACTGTGGCGAATAAAGTACAACACCAGCGTTAATAATAAATACGCCAGTATCCAGCTTAACACTGGCTGGCCCGGAATTAATTGCGATATGGGCATGGGTTGTCCTGATGATTGAATTGCGAATTCAAAGCACTACTATGCCTTATTGTAGACGATTAGAATGTGACGCTTTTCCACAACCCTTAGCTTTTATTGGATATAACCAACTAAAAAAATATTTTGTGATGTAAGTGTTTGAAATAATTGTGGAATATTAATTTGAGAGAAATTGTAAAAATAAAGAATGACGAATTTTGGCTACTTATATTGTCAGTTTCTTTCTGGGCATAAATATAAACGCATGTTTCAGGGGGCACAAGCGAGTCAATTATCTTTTGATGTATCGAGGCGTCCTGAAGTATTTATTTCTTGTAACCCCCTTAAGGGCAGAAGTAACAGGCACAAAAAAAGGGCAGAATAACCTGCCCTTTGTCAGTGCTTACTAATTGTCGATATTAGTTGTTGGCGTGTAGCTCATGGTTAAGTTCAATGGCGGTTTTATTGGTAACGCACTGCACCGCGCCACCAATTGAATCGCGACGGAACAATAGATCAGGCTTACCGGCCAAGTCACGGGCTTTAACCACTTCTACCACGTTCTTTTGATCGTCCAAAACCTGAACCTTAGTACCGGCGGTAATGTACAAGCCAGACTCCACAGTACAACGGTCACCTAGTGGAATACCGATACCAGCGTTAGCGCCAATTAAAGAATTCTCACCCACAGAAATAATGATGTTACCACCACCTGACAGTGTACCCATGGTAGAGCAACCACCGCCTAAATCAGAACCTTTGCCGACCATTACGCCCGCAGAAATTCGGCCTTCAACCATAGAGGTGCCTTCAGTACCGGCATTAAAGTTAATAAAACCTTCATGCATGATGGTCGTGCCTTCGCCTACGTAAGCCCCTAAACGAACACGTGAAGTGTCTGCGATGCGAACGCCACTTGGTACAACGTAGTCAGTCATTTTAGGGAATTTATCAACACTGAAGACTTCTAGTACTTCGCCGTTTAAGCGAGCAGACAGTTGAGCGTCGCCTAATTCATTCATGTCGATGGCGCCTTTGCTGGTCCAAGCCACGTTTGGCAGTAAACCAAACATGCCTGACAAATCAATGCCATGGGGCTTCACAAAACGGTGCGAGATCAATTGTAGCTTTAAATACACTTCAGGAGTGCTGGTGCTTTGCTCATCACTCTCTAATACCACTAAAACAGTGGGGGCAGAAGATGTGGTCAATGCTTTGGCTAATTCAGCTTGCTCACCAGATAACTGGGCAGTAAGCGCTTCTAGTTTAGCGCTATCCAGTTCAATGGCTTGGTTGCCACCTTGGTAACCGGCGGCTTTTGCTGCGTTGATTAAGTCAGTAGAAGGTTGAAAAACAGGCTTTTGGTAGAAAACTTCTAACCATTCGTTGCTTTTGTTTTGTGTGCCTACGCCTAGTGCAAATGCTAATGCCATGTTTAATTCCTATTGTTGGATGCTAAATAAAATTTTATGGATGTACGTGAATTGATGAGGCTAAACGAAATCCTGATACTGTTCGGCTTTAAAGCCTAATAAATACTCAGAGCCTTTTTCAAGAATGGGTCGCTTGATGATGCTAGGGTTGTCTAGCATAACGGCTATGGCACTGGCTTCATCTAAATTGTCTTTAATGGCGTCATCAAGTTTGCGATAGGTGGTGCCCCGTTTATTAACGAGAGATTCCCAGCCTATATTGGCCACTAGCTGTTTTAACAGGTCAGCGCTTAGGCCATCTTTTTTGTAATCGTGAAACTCAACGTCTAGTTGATTGTCTGCCAACCATTTAATGGCTTTTTTCATGGTATCGCAGTTTTTTATACCGTAGATCTTCATACGCTGATTTTCGACTTGCTAGGGTGAAAAAATAGAGGCGAATTAAAGCATATTAAAGGGGGTATTTCAGCCCCTAAACCAAGGAATTCGTAGTTGTAACAATCCTTTAAACCCTTATGAAAATTAGGTCTTCATGCTGGCGGCCAGTTCGTTCATGACCAGTTGACGAAACCATACCTGCTCTGCGGGTAGGTGTTGGCGCTGATGCCAGATGAATTTCATGCTGAACTTGGGGGCGGCCAGTTCTTTTGGAATCTCAATTGTGGTTAACCCCATTTGCTCGTAAAGCTCGTTAGCCGGCCCTTTAGCCCCTAATAAGACATAATTAGTGTGCTCTAAACTTTGCAAAGCACAATTAGGGTTATGGGTTTCAAGCACAATTTTACGTTCTCGGCCCAATGCGGCGAGAATTTGCATCATCTTTTTGATGGTGTTCATTGAATTCAGGAATGATGACTTTAATAAACGAGTAGCTTAGGAAATCATTCAGGGAAATCTGCCTTTTTTGAGCAAGAGGGTGCCCTTTTCGCACCACTGCACAGACTTGAATGTCGGCCAGTTTAAGCTGGTAGAAATTTGCTCGGCTCACTTCAACCACGTTAAAGGCTAAATCTAGCTGCCCTTGGGTGAATTCATCAAAGGACTCTCGAGCCCAAGGTTTGAGTTGAATTTTTACATGCGGGGGCTTGCTTAGGGTGGGCAATAGCCCAGGAATAACACGGTTGGCAGCATTGTCTAGCATAGATATACGAAAGGTACGGGTGCAGTGGGCTGGCTTAAATTTAATGGGTGTAAGCAAACTATCCAGTTTCTCTAAGGCATCATTTAAGGTTTTTTTTAGCATGATGGCTTTATCGGTTGGCTGAATGCCATGACTGGTGCGAATAAAAAGCTCTTCTTTGAATACGTCTTTAAGCTTTGCCAGCATTTTACTCATGGCAGATTGGGTAACCTGCATACGTTGAGCTGCACGCGATACGTTTTCCTCCGCTAATAACACTTTAAAGGCCACGAGAAGTTTGATGTCGTACTGAGCCAGTTGCTCTAGCTTCATAATGCTTATTGGCCGCTGGGATTATTAGGTATTCCTATTTAGACTATTAGTTGAAGGATTTATGATCTATGGGAATATTGGTCGTCACAGCAATCTTGCAAGCTTTTATATCAAGGCTTCTATCTATGAAATACCCCGTATTATCTATATTGGCATTCAGTTTATTGGTACAAGGCTGTGTGATTGCTACTGGCTCAGGCAGCGATGAGAGTGAAGAGCTAATTTTTGATGAACCGTCTAAAGAGGAAATGATTGATTCAAAGAATAAATACAAGCTTTCGTTAATGGGCAGCAGCAATAAAATTACTTTGCAGGGAAATATTCATGAGTTGTTTATTAGCGGCAGTCACAATTATGTGGTCATTGAAGAAGATACTTATTTGGAAAGCCTTATTATTACGGGGCTTCATAATATTGTTGTGCAGGAAGATGATTTAAAAACCCTTATTGAAGTCATTGAAATTGTAGGTGACAACAATTTCGTAGACGTGTCGCAATATAATGAGTTAGTTGACGCGGGCTCTGATAACCAAATTTTAATAACTGACTCTAATGCGTTATAGCGTAAAAATGGGTGCCTTTTAGTAAATTCATGCCATTCATATGGAACCGTTCGCCTGAGCTTTATCAACGCGAGCTTAGTGTTTAAGCTACACTGATTAAATTTAGTGATTGATTGTTTTTAAATACGTTACCTACTTATTAGAAGATTAAAAAAACTATTCAAATATAGACTATTTTCACCTAATTATTACAAGACAATGTTGTCACGGTATAAGTGGTTTAATATGATTCTATTCATCAAAAAACTTGTCATTTATTTATTCGTAAGGATGCTTTATGCCCTCTAAGAATCAGTTCTCAAAAATCCTCTGTGTGGGTGCCTTTGTTTGTTTTGTTAGCGCCTGTGGTCAGGATGGTGTATCTCAATCAACCGAACAGAAAAAAGTGAAGCCAGTAAGAACCATGACGGTGGCGCTAGGCAGCACGGTTAGTAAGTCATTTAGTGGCGTGGTAGATGCCATTAAAACGGCTGAACTGGGCTTTAGAGTGTCTGGTGAACTAAAGTCGGTTAATATTAAAGAGGGAGATGAAGTTAAAAAAGGCAAGGTGTTGGCGAGTCTTGATGAAACAGACTTTAAAATTAGTTTGTCAGCGGCTCAGGCTGAATATGACCGTGCAAAATCAGAGTTTGATCGTGCGCAAAGCCTAATTAAGCAAGGTGCTATTAGTCGTGCCGATTTTGACAAACTAAAAGCCAGTAAAAGTAATGCTAAGGCACAATTGGAAAGTGCTAAACAAAATTTAAAATATACCGTATTAAGAGCCCCTTTTAGTGGTGTAATTGCTAAACAATATGTTTCAAATTTTGAAAAAATTACCTCTTCAGAAAAATTTGCTGCCATTCAAGATTTATCTGCTTTTGAAGTAAAAATAGACGTGCCCGAAAGTATCATGATTACCATTAAACGTGACGAAGAAGAAAGGGAAGTATTTGCAATCTTTGACGGAAACCAATCAAGACGCTACCCGTTAACTTTTAAAGAGGTTTCTACTCGAGCAGATGAGAGAACGCAAACCTATAGCGTTAAATTTGTTATGAAAGTGCCAAGAGACATTAACTTGTTACCCGGTATGAGCGCGAAGGTCTTTGCTGTAGAAACCAATAATGACGGTTTAAACCATGATGTATATGTTCCCGCTCATACCGTATTAGAAGACAGTGCAGGTCGTTTTGTTTATGTGGTGGATATTGAAGAGAATCTATTAGGAAAAGTAGCTCGTCGAAGCGTGGTGGTGGGGGCGCTAAATGAAAATGGTATTCAGATAGTTCAAGGCCTTGAAGAGGGAGATCAAGTGATCACCGCAGGAATGAGTAAAGTGTCTGTTGGGTTGTTGGTCAAGCTAATGGATGAGGTAAAATAATAATGAACATTACCCGCTATAAAGGAGTCGAGAGCACATGAATATAACTCGACTGGCTATTCAAAATAACCGTACAACTTTAGTTTTCTTAGTGGTCTTGCTATTAGTAGGCTTACAAGCTTACAACAATATTCCCCGTGCTTATGATCCAGGTTTTATTATTCGCTCAGCTCAAGTTATTACCTATTTTCCAGGTGGTAGCCCAGAGCGAGTAGAAAAATTAATTTCAGACAAAATTGAAAAAGTCGTTCAGGAGTTACCAGAGTTAGATTTTGTGCAAAGTGAATCGCGAACTGGTATTTCCATTGTGACGGTGAACATTAAAGAGAGTTATACCAATATGCGGCCCATTTGGGATAACTTGCGTCGCAAGGTAGACAAGGTTACATCAGACTTACCAGAGGGCGCTAGCACTCCTAATGTAAATGATGAGTTCGGTGATGTGTTTGGCGTGGTTATGGCACTGACAGGTGAGGGCTATTCTTACGCTGAATTAAAAGACGTGGCCGATGAAGTGCGTGATGAATTATTGCGTATTTCAGAAGTGGCCAAAGTGGAAATTAGCGGTGAACAAGAAGAGCGTGTATTTGTGGAATACAACAATGCCCGCTTGTCAGAGCTTAATTTAGCACCGCTGCAACTAAGCCAAATATTGGCCAATCAGAATGTGGTGATATCAGGTGGCTCGGTTCGCTTGGGTCGTGAACGCATAGAGTTGGAGCCCAGTGGAAATTTTGAATCCATTGAAGACATTCGCCGCGCCACCATCTTATTGCCTAATTCTGATGACGTTGTGTATTTAGAAGACATTGCACATATTCATCGTGGCTATAAAGATCCGCAAACCAGCTTGGTGAGAAGTTCAGGTGTGCCCGCACTAGCCGTTTCTGTATCCATGCGTGAAGGAGGCAACAACATAAAGTTGGGTAAAGAAGTTTTGGCCACCATAGAGCGATTTCAAGCTCAACAGCCCATTGGCCTTGAATTTGAAATGCTGAATTTCTCCCCTAAAGAAGTGGAAGACAAGGTAAATGATTTTGTCTCGAACCTTGTCCAGGCCATTGTGGTGGTGGCGGCGGTGATGCTCTTCAGTCTAGGGCTACGCACCGGCATAGTGGTTTCTACATTAATACCAGCCAGCATGATTGTGACCATCTTTGTCATGGATCAACTGGGAATAGGATTAGATCAAATATCCCTGGCGGCCTTAATCATTGCACTTGGTATGTTGGTAGATAACGGCATTGTCATGTCGGAAAGCATTATGGTGGAAATGAAAGAGGGCAAAAGCCCTATGGATGCCGCCATTCATTCAGCCAATGAATTAAAAGTGCCTTTATTAACGTCCTCATTAACCACGTCGGCTGCTTTCTTACCTATTTACTTGGCTGAATCGGCCATGGGGGAATACACCGCCGCATTATTTCAAGTGGTGACCATTACACTTCTGTGTTCATGGGTGCTAAGCCTAACCATGATTCCTCTTCTTTGTATGATTTTTCTTAGAGTAAAAAAAGAAAATAATGCGGGTGACGATGAATTTAATTCTGGTCTTTATCCATATTATCGACGGTTTTTATTAACTTTACTCCGCCATCGCTTATTAACCATTGCTGGGGTCGTGGTGTTATTTTTTGGCAGTATTCAAGCGCTGCAATTAGTGCCAAGTATTTTCTTTCCACCATCAGATAGACCTTTCTTTAAGTTGGAGATTGAGTTACCCATTGGCACGGCTATAGAGCAAACTGAATTAGTGGTAGATGATGTGGAGCAGCATTTAAACACCTTAAAAATCAGTGCTGATAAACCAGAAGGTGTTCGCAACTGGATGGCCTATGTGGGCAGCAGTGGCCCACGATTTTTACTTACCCATAGTCCTAAACCTTCTAGCCCTAATTTTAGTCTTTTAGTGATTAACACCACAGGGCCTGACGTTAATGGTGAGCTAATGGATAATCTTGAGTCTTATATAAATGCTCGCCACCCCGATGTTAAAGCCACGGCTCGCTTAATTGAAAATGGTAAAGCCATTAATAACCCTGTAGAGGTGCGAGTATTTGGTCGAGATGTGGATAAATTATTCACCATTGTCGAAGCCATTAAACAAAAATTGGCTAGCGTTGATGGCTTGAAAAATGTAAGTGATAACTGGGGGCAGCGCATTAAAAAGCTGACGGTGGATGTTAACCAAGAAAAAGCCAAGCGTGCAGGGGTGACCAGCCAAGATATTGCCATTTCTTTGCAAACGGGTCTTAGCGGTTATGAGATGACGAATTACCGGGAAGATACCACCAGTATTCCTGTGGTGTTGCGAACGGAAGCGGCAGATCGTCAAGACTTAGGAAAAATTCAATCACTTACGGTGTTTTCTCAAGCCACAGGTAATGCAGTTCCGCTGGTGCAGGTGGCAGACATTAATGTGATTTGGGAGCCAGCTAAAATATTACGTCGTGATCGATTAAAAACTGTAGCCGTGGGAGCTCAGCTTAAAGGAGACTATACGGCGGATGAAGGGTTTAACCACATAAGTGCGTGGCTTGATGAATATAGCCAGCAGTGGCCCAGTGGTTTTTACTTTGAATATGGCGGTGAAATGGAATCTTCTGGTGAATCGAGTCAATCTATTGCAGATAAGTTACCCATTGCGATTTTTATCATTGTAATTTTACTGGTGATGCAATTTAATTCTTTGCGTAAGCCTTTCATCATTTTGTCTACTATTCCGCTGGGTTTTATTGGTGTGGTGTGGGGCTTGGTGATTGCAAAAAGCTTTTTTGGTTTTATGACGCTACTGGGTATTATTTCTTTGGCAGGGATCGTGATTAATAATGCCATTGTGTTGCTGGAGCGCATTAAGTTAGAGATTGAGGTTAATGGCCTAGCACCTCAAAGTGCCGTTATTGAAGCAGCTCAACGACGCATGCGACCTATATTATTAACCACAGCCACCACGGTGTTTGGTTTATTACCATTGTATTTAGGAGGCGGTGAAATGTGGGAGCCCATGGCCGTGGGAATTATGGCGGGCTTAATGTTCTCAACTCTACTGACGCTAGGATTCATCCCGGTCTTATATGCGCTACTTTATAAGGTCAGCTATTCTGGCTTTACATATGCCAGCAGTGTTAAGGCATAAAAAAGGGCACACAGTGCCCTAAGAGAAAAACCTAAAAAAGGCTAAGCGATATTTTTCTCTTAGCCTTTTTTAGTCTCTATAAGCTCTCTATTAAATTTCGAATTCGCTTAGCCGCTTCTATACATTCTTCTACTTCTGCCACTAAAGCCAGTCTAATTCGGTTTTCACCCGGGTTAATGCCATCGATGGTGCGCGATAAGTAGCTGCCAGGTAAAACCGTGACCTGTTGCTCTGCAAATAAGCGCTGCGCAAATTTTTCTTCATTAATTGGGGTTTTCGCCCATAAATAAAAGCTGGCATCGCTTTGGGTGATGTCCATGACAGGTGAAAGAATTTCTAACACCGCTGCAAATTTTTGTGTATATAGCCGACGATTTTCTTTTACATGTTCTTCGTCATTCCAAGCCGCCACACTGGCTAACTGGTTGGGTATAGACATGGCGCAACCGTGATAGGTTCGGTATTGAAAAAACTGCTCTAATAATTCAGCGTCTCCTGCCACAAACCCGGAACGCAACCCGGGTAAATTAGAGCGCTTACTTAAGCTGTGGAATACCACACAGCGTTTGTAATTTTCACGACCCATTTCTACACAGGCTTCTAAT